>Ga0155346_111_pt1 | contig 153742 bp, 145 predicted proteins | sample RifCSPhighO2_02_FD_106314 | JGI IMG/M metagenome (GOLD analysis project Ga0155346, IMG submission 106314) | Bdellovibrionales bacterium RIFCSPHIGHO2_02_FULL_40_15 | reverse complement strand
AGTAGGTTTAAATCATCGCGTGGCAGGTGCCGTGTGTGAACGGAATGCGGATAGGGATCAGTTTTTTCCGTGTCTGGAAGGCCCACTCATGTGGGGCAGTTTCGTTTTTACTTATGTGAAATATATTTATTTGTTCGCAGATTGTTAATCAATTGAATGAATCGAGGGTACGACGCCTCCAAGAACCCTTCAAACTCAATACCACATCCAGACTCAAGTTCCCCCAGCTTTTCATTTCGAAGCCAAACAACACGACCAGTTCCACTGATATCAATCCCATTATCATTCATATGAATTCGAAAGGAAATTTTCTCATCGACCAAGGAAGGAACCGCCGGTAAACTTTGAGCATCAAGATGAATAAACATTCCACCTTTTCCAATATTAAGAACACGTCCAGATTTTACTGAACCCCCATTAGAAAAAGTCACGTCAAGCGCCAAATCAATATCCTGCCTAAAGGATCGTGCGGTGTAATTCAAATCCTGTGCTGTTAAAAATTTTTTCACACATGATGAAAGATCTTTGAATTCAAATGGCTTTGAAAAAATAGCTTGAACCCCTTTATCAAAAGCCTTATCTGGAGCAATAGCACTATACCCAGTAATAAAAAATACAATGGGATAGTCCTCGTCCTTAGCTCTGATTGCATCCAACAGATCAACACCACTGACCTTTGGCATCTGCACATCTGTCACGACAAGATCGATTTTAGAAGTCTCAAGAATTTTTAATGCCGCTTCACCATCATTTGCCATAAATACAGTGTAACCTTCGAGCTCAAACCGTGCCGCTAAAATTTCTACGAGGTCACTTTCATCATCAACTAAAAGAAGCGAGTGCGATTTATTAGACATAATATCTATATTACCTTTTGGAAAAATTAAGCCAAGACCTGTTTTGTTGTATTTTACAAATACGCCGCAGGAATCAATTCGGGACTAATGTCGCGGTGTCCATTTAAACATTAAGATAAGTTTTTTAAAATACATTTTATTAATTTTGCTCGATCATAGGGCTTGCTGACGAAATCATTGCAACCCACACTCAAACATCTCTGTTGATCCTCTTTCATAGCATAACCTGTCAGTGCGACAATGGGAATGGTCAAACCCTTTTCACGAAGAATGGCAGTTGCCGCATAGCCATCCATGACCGGCATTTGGATATCCATTAAAATCAAATCATATGCATTTTCAGTGGCCTTTGTGACGCCTTCCAAGCCATTACTCGCAAAATCGGCAAAGACTCCACTTTTTCTTAAAAAAAGTTGCGCAATAATTTGATTATCTAAAGAATCTTCAACAACAAGAATTTTTTTATCTTTTAATCGACTTTCATCCAAATCAGCTTTGGCCACTTGATCAGCAACGACTTTAGCATTCTCTGGAGTCTGTGGAATATACTTAACCCGAACAAAAAACTCAGTCCCCACACCAAGATGGGTCTCGCTTAATCCAGCATCCCCTTCAAGCAATCGTGCCAATTTTTGAGAAATAACAAGCCCCAATCCCGTGCCGCCAAACTGTTTTCGAACGGAGCTATCGCCCTGTGAAAAAGGTTTGAAAAGTTGAGTTGTCTGAGCTTCCGGAATGCCAACTCCGGTATCAATAATTCTAAAATCTAAATAACCATTCAGAACCTGATACTTGACCGTCACAGAACCGCGCTGAGTGAATTTAATCGCATTCCCAATCATATTCACTAAAATCTGACGAATGCGCACGGGATCTGAAAAAATAAAATCAGAAATTTCGCCGTTTTTTTCAAAAATCAAATCGATACTTTTTTCATCACATCTCAGTCGCATCAAGGTATAGACATCATCCATAAGCTGTGTGAAAGAAAAAGCTGCCATCTCAATTTTCAGTTGCTCTGCTTCGACTTTGGCGACATCCAAAATATCATTGATAATTGTCGTTAAACTATTTCCAGTGCGCCGAATAATGGATCCATAGGTTTGCCGCTCTTCATCAGTTAAATTGGAATCCTGAAGCAGCTCTGAAAACCCCAACACAGCATTTAATGGTGTTCTGATTTCGTGACTCATGTTGGCCAGAAATAAATTTTTAGCCTGACTGGCCTGCTGAGCTGTTTCTCGATCATGAATTTGCTGTTGTAAATTAGAGATCATCCGATTCAACGAGATGGCCAACTGCCCCAGTTCATCTTTTGAATGAACTGGAACCGTGTATTTGAAGTTTCCTTCGCTGACAGCATTGGTCGCAACAATCATCTCACCCAGTACATTCTTAAGACGATTTCCAAAACTAAATGTCAAAAATAATCCCGTGCATTCAACAGTCACAACAGCAAATATCAGAGTCAGCATTAAAATATTCTCAAGCCACCGCGAGGCCTCTCCCAAAGCAAAAGAGAACTCATTTTCAACTCGAGTCAATCGTGCATCCAACTCAAATACCTGATTCATCATTTTACTGATTTGAGCTTCTGAAGACTCTTTTTTACGAATTTCATCATGAAGTTGACTGGCTAAATCGATATACTCAGAAACAAGCTGATCCCCCTGATTCCATTTTTCCAGGGCACGGGCCAAATGAGGCACTTTATGGAACCTTCGCACAAGTTTGACCATTTCAGGAATATCTGCAGGATGAATCAAACCCTGTTGAAATCCCGTCATCACAACATTCATATTCATATCAGGCTTTTCAATTTCAATTCGTGCCATGCGGTCACCCAATGGTACAGCAAGCTCACCTTCGAAAAGTCTATAATGTCTTTCGTCTTTGGACGTGACATATTTCTGCAAATAAAGGACTGAGTTTTTTTGCGCTTTTGACCAGAGACCTTCGCCGCCGACAAAAGCCCGTACTGCAGACAAGGTGCTCATCGCGAAATACAGAGTCAAGAGCTCGGTCGCAATGAGCAATGCCATCACGCCAACGACGCTAAAGAGCTTCTTTGAAACTGAAAGATTATGCCACCAGTTAAGAATCACAAAAATTGAATTCTAGTCTTTAGTTTTCAGGTATGTATCATTTTCTTTAATAAAGGCTTTAATCTCTTCAGCGATGCTTAAGAGTTTATTCCATTGCTCTTTGTATAAAGTGACTGGAAATCGACCCATTCCATAAACAGAAAGAGCACCCTTTTCACTGACTTTCATGGTCAAAGTCCCACCAGATTTTTTATTCTTTAAAGCTTCGTTTTCTGCTTTTAGTCGTTCAATTTCCGCTTTTAATTGGTCTGACATGCTTAACCTCGTCTTTCATCTGCTCAAGATTAGATGAGAATCTTGAAGGCATCAACTTGAATAAGTGCATTAAGCACGCAGTCGTAACGTTAATCCTTTAAGAAAATATCTTAACACTTGATCCCCGCACTCGCGGTAATTCGGATGTCCTTTTTTACGCAAAAAAGCGCTCAATTCAGAACGGCCCATTTTATAGCCACCTGACTCTAGCAGAACATGCAGATCGTCCTCTTTAAGCTCAAAGGCCACTTTCATTTTTTTAAGCACAGTATTATTTGTAACCGGAAGCTCAATCGGCTGTGCTGGCCGGTCTTTATCCCGTCCACGCTTATAGAAGATTAAACCATCCAAAAAATGTGACATGATGATATCTGAACATATGATATAGCCAGGCTCATCCTCATTTTTTAAAAAATTTTTCACTTCTGAAAGCTCAACTCTGAGCTCGGCCAAAAGCAAAATATCAACGATCTTTTGATCGTTGATATTAAGCATATAGCGAATACTGCGCAGGACATCGTTGGTTTGCATCTTATTTATGTATCATGATCTCCGGCAACGTGTAAATCTCTGCTTTCTCATTCATATAATGTCGTAAATTAAATGTTCTCTCCGTAATCAATTCATTCTGAGCCGAAACCTCACGAAAAATATTGGTTTGCCCACAAGCTTTTACGCTTGGAAAACATTCATCAAAGGCCTTCTGTCCATGTGCCGACATCCTTAAGCGCATGGTAACCGTCTCATCCAGTTTTGATTCTGGAATAATTTTTAAAAACAGCATAGGGCCAATCTCATAAAATACTGGCGTATGAAAACTAAGTTTTTCAAATTCGGCTTCGCGCTCTTTCATAGATAAGTTTGAATTTGCAATTCGCGATAAGAACGAGGCCATATACTGAACATCCCATGAGTATGCTGTTACAAAGTCGCCCTTATTGTAAGCATTAATACGGTCTGATTCTGTATATGGAGTCCCTTCATGGATCGTTAAACTTGCAATTCCATAAGGCAGAGACTTCAGATGGTTTGACTGAGCCAGAATTTCATTAAACGCCTGGATCATTTTATCTTGAGATACACTTTCTAAATACTTAAGCGCTTCTTTTCCAACAAAAATCTCACGCTCAATAAAGGCACTTTTTCCATCGGCAATGTCCCATTTCGGAATTTTAATTCCAGCTCTAAATTGCTCCGGAATCAAATCGTTAATTTGAGCCATCAACTGGTTATACTCAGACTTACGAAAATTGGAGCTCTCGTACCGATGATTCCAATTGAAACCCTCGAAACCTTGAGTCATCAATTTAGCATCTGTTTTCAGAATTAAGCTTCCTGAATAATTGGTTTTTTCTTTTCCACCTTTAAGCCAGAATAGGTTGTAATTGGTTGAGCTCTCATTCGAGTATCCCTTTAGCTTATAAACATCTGAAACGCGGTCTTCACTATCAAAAACCTTCAACACACCCGTCGACCAGCTGCTGTTTTTTACAACTTTTAAAAACTTTAAATTAAGACGAAATCGATTCTCTTCGGAGTTTGTTTTGTTCTCACCTTTAATAATTCGTACAATCCGACGTTGATTCAAATCCAAAGACAAGTCGGCTTTTGCCGCCTGATCAATAACCACAAGATTGGCATAAAGTCGATTTTTTAAAACATCATTGGCACGGCCTGGGACAACAGACATCACTGGAAAATCTGTCATTGAATATTTTTGACCCATTAAATTATCATAAAACGCGCGAGACTCGGCGTTGTTCAAATTAAAAACATAGTCATTCAAAAATAATTTTGAATCGGTCTGCTTCAAGCCCATTTTTATCAGATCAAAATCAAAGTACCGCGATAACAAACTGCCGGCACCTGGAACTAATCCAAAAATAGAAAGTCGCGTCTCAATGCCCCCCCCCGTTTGATTCAACGCAAATAATTTAACTCGAACCATGTTGTCTTTCATACGAAAAACATGAATATCGAACTCACCAGAGGCAAACATCGAAACACCAACAGTGGTAGCTAGCGTAGCTTTTCCAATTTTACCGAAGTTATCAATCATCTTTTCACTTAAACTCACAACCATTGGCGCTCGAAAACTGACAAATGTTCCTTCGGCCAAGGCCAACGCCTTTTCAGAATTTTTTGGAAGTTGTTTTAAGGCATGGGGAAGTGTAAAAATGGAGTCACTTTGTTTTTTAAAATGACGAACAAAGACGATCTCGCGACCGGCGCCAATTCCTGGGTTTGCTATTAAATTTTTTCCTAATAGTTCACCGATCAATACATTCCCAGTCAGATTAAATGCATCGACACGGCTGTACAGCCCGTTGACTGAAGGTTTTGATTCTGGACGATACCGACCATCAATATAAATACCATAACCCATTTCACCGCTGAGAAGTTTCATTGAACCTGATAGACGGGTTGAAGCCAATGAATCCTGAAGCAACTCAACAAATCCACCGCTTGCAGGAGGTGTTGTAGCCTCAGTCTTTGCATTCACTTGATCTTGAGCGATCGCAGCTCCTGGCAATAGAGGAGTTAATGCTAAAACTGACATCACGATTTTCTTTTTCATATTTCCACCTTTTGGTTTGGGCATAACCTTAAGGTACGCAATTCAGATGCCTGGATTTTTCTAATTTTGAAACAACAAAACGTTCAATTTTTTGACAGTGAGCCCATTCAGGCTCGACGACTCAGACTGAGACGTCTATTTTTTATCGCCCAAATGCATGGTCCGAATCTTTGAATTTGAAGACAACAAAAGCCGTGGGTTATCATCCTCATCGGAAATATCCCCAACAACTTCTTCAAAAATATCTTCCATGGTGACAATACCAATCGGAGATTTGTCTTCCATAATAACGGCCAAATGGCTTTGCTTGGATTGAAGCTTTTTCAGTGCTGACAAGATAGGTTCTTTGGGATTTAACTTCACCACTGGACGAATCAATTGCTTCCAATCCAATCGAGCAATTTCAGATTCAGAGACAAATTCTTTTGCATGCAAAAGCCCAATCACCGCTCCCTCATCCACTACTGGAATCCGCGTGTGTCGAAAGTCTTTAATTTTTTGCATGATCTCTAAAAAATGAGTCTCCGTTGAAATAGTCGAGACTTCCTCCCAAGGAACAAAAATATCTTTCACCGTTCGCTTATCAATATTGATCAGATTCAGAACATACTGCTTGTTCACATCCGAGAGCGGTTCAATATCAATGGCGGTATTTTCATGAACAGTTAATTCTGCCTTGACCCCCATCGAAATCATGCGCAGAAAAAATTTTGTAGAAACCTCTAAAATAAAAACAAAAGGAGAAAAAAACTTATCCAACGCCTGCAACATCAAACCGCCTGAAAGAGCTAATTTCATCGGAAACTTCAATGCCAACGATTTTGGAACCAATTCACCAATCACGACACTGAAGTAAGTCAGGGGTACAACAATCAGGCCAATCGAAATACCATTAGCTACTTCAATCGTGATTGGAAACTGCTCCATCAGATACGGAGTCAAACTTTCCTCGGCACCAGCGCCTCCGATAGCTGCTGAAATAGCACCCACCAAGGTAATTCCAATCTGCAATACTGAAAGCGTGCGCTCTGGAGTTTCTCGTAGTCGCAAAATTCTCTTTGCTGCCGAATTCCCCTTTGCAGCTAACTGCTTCAAATGTGGACGCGAGACCGTTACAAATGCCATCTCCAGACACGACAGAACCGCATTAATAAAAAGACAAAGGGAAATCACTAAAAGTGCAAACATATCTCTAAGCTAAGCGATACTGCCTCCAATGTCACTGCTTGCACTTTTTTGCATTTTCAATGACATCAATATCCACATTTTTGTTGCTGTTTTTTAATCACTTCACTATAAAACGACTTCACGAGGGGAATAGACATGAATTTATTGATTGCAGTTTTCACATTGCCTATATTATTAGCTTTTGGCTGCAGTAACGTAAAAACTGAAAAATCCACGCCTTCAAAACCATCTTATTCAAGAATTATCGGCGGAGAACTTACTTCTGAAAAACACTTAGCTGCCCCCAGTACTGTTGGAATTTATGATTTAGAGAACGAATTTATTTGCACAGGAACTCTGTTAACAGAGCATATTATTGTGACTGCGGCTCATTGTATTGAAACCAAACCTGAAAAAATTCGATTAGTTTTCGGTCTTCAATTATTTGAAACATTAAATGCTCGTGAAGTCGATATACAAGAAGAATTCGTTCGTCGAGCTCAAGCCACTCGCCGTCATCCTCAATGGAATAAACAGACCACCGAGAACACCTCGACTGTTGAAACCGAATGGCATGATCTGGCTTTGATCTTGTTTAAAGGATCTCTGCCTGAAGGCTATCATCCGGCAACCCGTTTAGCGGATGCCGCACTTTTAACAGAGGGAAATCGAGTCATCATGGCAGGATATGGCGCCACCCATGTGAAAATCACAAATGTAAATGAAAAAAAATATCCTAATTTAAAGAAAGCCATAGAATCCGGTGAACTGGAATGCGAAGAAGACGAGACCACTCAGAAATTGAAGTGTTACAAAATAGATTTCGAAGGTGATGATGAATTATTTCATACCGCAGCCACCATCCGCTCGATCTCGTCCACTGAGGTCCGTCTGGATGAATCCCATGGTCATGGCACCTGTGTTGGTGATTCAGGTGGCCCCGCCTTTATTGAACACCAAGGAGAATTACTTTTCTTCGGCGTAACCAGCCGCGGAAGTTTCGCCTGTGATAATACGGGTGTCTACACCAACACCTTGGCCTTCAAAGACTGGATCGATCAAACAATTATTGAACTCACACAAGGATTAAAATGAAGTTTCTAATATTTATTTTTTCGATTTCATCTTCTGTTGTTTTAGCCCAAGTTCCGCCGCACACCATTTTAGACCCTGCCAAAATCAGCTTTGATTATATGAGTAGCGATGGTGGTTTTTGGTTGGATTGCACTCATACCAAAGGGACCCAGCCCCACTCGTGGACGGTGCAATGCCAAGATTATCGCTTCAGTTTACATCTGTTGTTGCGGGAATTTATTCGAGCCGACGAAACCACCTACGAATTTCATTACTGGGCGACCGAAGGGAAAGTCCTCGGTCAAACCCGCACTCAATCCACGTGGCTGACCGTGGATACAAAATCTCAGGCTAAAAAAGTTGTTAGCTACTTAGGTTTCATGGAAGACGCCACGCAATTACGTCTTGAGATTAATTTGAATCACTCACACCAAGTGCGCGGAACAATTAAGCGCTGAATATCCCCAGCCCGCATCAACATAAAGTCTTTACTGGTGGAAACGCGCAATCGTTCTTTTCTCAGCGGACGTGCTGAGATTGCTAAAATCTGACCATTCCCACTGGAATCTGTTTGCATAGATCCATTCAAATTCTGAATTTGCCATTTCAATGGCTGATTAGAAACTGGCATTAAATCATCTTCAACAACCTGATTGGATACGGTTCCTTCGGAGTCTCGACACATCAGTTTGAAATGAACCACAACAAAATAACGATTCTGGCAATTCTCTGTTTCTGAAAAACCATAACCCACTTTGCACGTGTTAAAATATTTTTCTGAATACCCTAATGAATTAACTGATTTATCTAATCCCAGCAAACGCTGAATCGACTGATAATCAATTGTCGGAGCCTCTGAAGTAACCGACAGATCGGGAGCTGTCTTGACTGGCATTTGTCCACAGGACATAAGCACTAGCCCTAATGAACTCAACAGCAGAAATTTAATCATAATGATATACCTTTAGCTTTTAGAATAGACTTGGCCTCTTGAATACCAGAGAGGCGTTCAAATTTTTCAAACTGACTACCGAAGTACATCAAATCCGTATCGGAATCACCCATTTCAAAACGAATGGTTTCAACAGCAGCGAAAATTTCTTTATCTTTATAGCGATACTGTCGGTGTAATTCCCACAACCGTTCTAAAACTTTCACATCCCGAGACATAGGACCTCGCACACACCAAAACAGAACTTTTTTAGTACTTAAAGATTCTGGTTGAATAGCACCGCCGGTGTACTGTTCATGCCCCGGCGTGATAACGTAATTTTCATTCAGACGACGACGATCAGAAACCGCATAAGAAACTAACGATTGAAGTTTTTCAATTCCACCCTGCTTGTACTGACCACCTGAAGAGGCCAGTAATAATTCGCGTGAATAAGGAAGTCGTCCACCCTGACTTGAACAGTAAGCTTTAGCCATAGCATATGTATACCCTGAACCCGTGGATTGAACAGGCATTCTAATCCATTCTAAGTTCTGAGAGTCTGCAGAAGGTTCCCAATCAGGATAAATATTTTTTTGAAAGAAATCAAAAACTTGAAGAGCCAAGTTATCCAAGGCCTCGATCAATTTTCCGCGGGCTATAAACTGACGAGTCATTCCATTTTTAACACCTTGCATGTGATAGGTTAATTGAAACTGACCAGCACCTAAACTTGAAAACGTTCCATAGGATACATAATCAATCTGTTTATACATAGCATCCATCAGCACAGGGTTCAACTTAGCTGGATCAACAGTGCCACCAAGACCGTATGTACTTGAAAGAAGCTTAACATAAATTTTTAAAACTTGAGTGTCATTGCCTTTTGAAATTTGCAGACGTCGATCATTGTCACGAATATCATTGTTAATATACTGACGATCCAAGGCCGCTTTGAATTGGTTTTCTAGTGACCAATCAATATTAATCACATCCGACGCTTTACGAATATCATGCGCCTGATCGAACATCATTAAAACATTCGCTAGTGGTTCCACCATCATTTCAGCGGGCACACCCTTTTCCGCTAAATCATTTAAAGCTGTCGTCATTTCTGAAAAAAACATTTTCCGAACAGAATCGCGATCCTGTGACATCGTTTTCACATACTGTCCCATGTCACCCGCTGCAAAAAAGGGAATACTTGACCACAAGGCCGCCATTTGTTTTTTACTTTTAAACTGATCCTCATCCGAAACCTGGGGCGCTGCCAAAGTCTGAATAGAACAAACAAGCATGATAGAAAGTAAAAAATATCGCATAGATCCTCCGTCAGGTCTTCGGCCGACTCCTGTGCTCTTTCAATTCCCTGACCAAAAATGAAACGTTTAAAACCCGTCTGTATTGATTTTAGGAGGGATTGGCGGGATTCACTGACTAGATTTTAGACGAAGACGCGTCAATTGCGCCAACTGATAGGTCCCAAACTCCCCGTTAAAAAGACAACGCATTAAGGGATCTTCAAGACAATCCAGGTCATGCATCTCCAGCTCAATTTCAGTAGAAAAAATAAAATCATTAATGCGTAAATAAAGCGAGGACAATGTTTCTCCATCAGCAAGTGCCCCATACAATTTTGCCAAAGGGATTTCTGTTAACCAGGATATGGGTTCATTCGATGACTTCCCTAAAAATTGCATTTCTTGTGGGCTCACTGCATAGTGAAAATCCATCGCATTCCCAGATGAATCAAAGACGGAAAGCTTCCAATGTCTTGTTATTGAAAAATAAATTTCATCTGATCGATCTAATGAATTAAACTTTTCAACAATTCCTTTACAACAAAATTCAATGACAAATTCTCTTTGTTTCCATGTCAGTTCTTTGAAATGAATTGAAATCTGGGATGTCGCTGGCGCTTTGAAATCTTTTTTATATTCATAGTCCACATCATGATCACCAAGGGGTTGCACCCAGTGCAAAGGCTTCGCAAATTGAATTGAATTTTGATCCAATTCAATAGCCACCGATGGATTCAGGCGTATCACTTTCGAATCTGGTAATGCCAACTCAATCTGCTGTTGAAACTGCTGATAGGAAATTGGAAAAAAGGCGTGCCGGTACCAGGACCACTCTTCATGAATAAATTGGCAGGAACTCGGAACAATGTAGCGAGGATTGAGGATTTTTAGCTGCTCGATCCATTCTATTGGAATTTCTCCTGACGCTGGCATTGATCGTGACGGCATAATCACTTCGATCTCGCGCATCGTTTGAAAAGGCCACAGAATAAGATCCCAATCTCCTTGCTGATGAAGCAACGTCAATGTTGCCTCATCAATCCACGAATCCACCACGTTCAAAACATTTAATCCACAACATTGAAGTTGAAACAGACAATCCACATCAGAGTCCAATGCCCGACGGGGAATTATCTGAATATCTCCGATGCTGATCGATAAATTAAGATCCAGCGAATAAACCTTTGAAAATCCAAGTTCGCGAATCCAGGACATCATTTCTTTAAAAAGACAGTAGATATAAATAGGTGTTTCACGATGAAGGTGCTTTAGACTTTCAAAGGAACAGTGATCATCATGAAAATGAGAAATAAATACGGCATCAAGTCGAAGTTTTGAAATCTCTGCGTGGTTGAACTGAACATTGGGATAGGCGTGACAATTGACACTAAAAGGATTCTCGAAAATGGGATCGCAAGCAATCTGTGTTTGTCCACATTCAAAAATATAACCCGCATGAAGTATTCGTGAAATTTTTAATCCCATACCACACTTTAAAATGAGATATGGGATTAAGGCAACTCTTGGAAATTAGTAAACTGGAAGAGGTTGGCGGTACAAGGCCGCTCGAATCAACTTCATTGCAATATCGTAATCTGTCCCATCTGGATCTTTTCCTGAATCCCATTGCCATGATGGTGGAGCCTCGGGATGAGGACCTGACACAATCACAAAACCTGATCCTGTCCAAGTTTGTGAAATGGCGGGCTTGCCTCCGGGATATCTAGCCACCACGCCTCGGTACCACTCGGGAGTTGACGGTCCGTCATACCACATCAAATACCGAGATGAACCATCAGCAAATGAAACCTTGGGAACGGCAGCAATCAAAGATGAATTTCCATTCGGATACCAATGTTTCAAGTACGCCCCTTGAGCCACGGCAAAACCATAGTAAGCCGTAGTATTTGAAAGACTGTCTGTTCCCACAGCATCAAATGCGCCCGCACAAATTCCTAAATAACTGACTCCCCCATCACGAACGGCTTGGCGCACACGAATTTTAGTGGATTTTGTCAGAGCGTTATTAATCGTATTTGAATTTCCACCTGGAATCAGAATCATTCCATAAGTTTTTAATGTGGACAGACTCATGTTGTTCAACACGCTTGAATTCACAAGTTGATACGTTAATCCCATGGATTTAATTATCACTTCCAAATTTTTCCAATCTGAAAGTGATGTCCCTATTCCATTGAAAAGTAGAATCTGAACGGATCCCGCATTTTGCTCTTGAGTTGATTCATCATTAGGATTTTTGGGATCTTCTTGTATCACATCGGGAAGAGATTTGACAGTCTCACCATCAGGTGTAGAGCTGATATCAGAATCCGTCGATGGAGTACATGCTGCAAAAGTTATGGTCAATGCAAAAGACAATAGGAGACGCTTCAGAATTAAATTCTTTTTCATCATAGGTTTCCTTTAAAATGTGTTTTTCTACAAACGATCTTGGTGGATATCGGCCGCAGTATTTTTCTTAATTTGGTTAAGAAAAAATAATATTTGAATACGCTTATTGTTCAATAAAGCGGACGATTTATGCAATATGTTTTTAGACAATGACAGAATTGTCATTGGAAGAAGCTTTTTAGTGAATGAAGTAATTCATGTTTATTTTATTGGTTTTTAAAAAAATCCTGCAATTTTAAAATTTCTTTCTTAATTGGATCTAGCGTGAGCAAAAGCTTGTCAGTTTGGTGGACAAAATCCTTGGTCTCGGATTCAGATAATTTTTGATCAAACTCAGGAATTAATTTTTGATTCACAATCGCCTCTCGCAGAGAAATCACGGTGCCTTTATTAACCCTCAAGTACTGATTGATCATATTAAACATATCAACGGCATTATTAATTGAATTCTCAGCATATTTTAAACCCATTTTTCTTCGTTCTACATTAGAATAGATGTTTTTATCATCGATATACTTAGCCAATAATTTTTCAATAATAGCTTCTTCCGTTTGGCTTTCTTGCAATTTTCTGTAAAGCAAATCAATATATGTTTGGCAGGAATCTAAGATATCCTTTCGCCATCTTGAGTCTGCAAGATTTGCCATGTCTCCTGCAATTTTTTGTTGTCGGAAATTAAGTGTTCGGTGGGCCATGTAAAATTGATCACCAACGCGGTCTTTGTTTCTGCCATTGACAAATAATTGCGAATGCAAAAATTCATGAATAAGATCATATGTTAATGCCGTATCTCGAATTAAAATAAGATCATTTTGATTTTCACAACAACCATTATCTTTTGAGAGAAACATGCCAACAGTGTCGACATCGAATTCAGCCTTTTTCAATAAATCTAACTTCGCAAAAGGATAAGATTTAAATAATGGATTGATGTGGGTTGAATTTTTTTTATCTGATTTCACGACTTGAATTTCAATGCCATGAGATTTGATGATCTCTAATAGTTCGTGAGGCTTCGAATGAGTGGTGTCATAAACAGTATTCAAATTAATTTGCTGCTCAAAAGGAAACTGATGATTTGCCTGACTTACTGAATCTGCAAAAGCAAATACTGGGATCCAAAATAATACGACAGACTTTAATGCTAAAAAACCAAATGATTTCATTTATAGACCCCTTTTGTCTAAGGCAATGCTAATTGGATGCCGACTTTCAGAGATTATAATTGAGTTGAACGACCCAAACTGTTGAACTTTTTTACGGAAACGTAGGGAGCAATTTATCATGGATAACAGCTTCCAAAAGCGACCACGCAAAATCTGGAGCGCTAGCTTCTTTGTCATTGATATCAAGGCTTTTAAGAATACCTTTAGTGGCTGCTGGATGAAGACCCGAGATCACAACCAATCCTTTACCCGAACGAATTTGTGAAATCGCTGCTGTGCCATCAGAGTACTTAGCCACGATACTTCCGGCATGATTTGGAGTGATGGGGCCTCCATACCATAGTAAATTTCGTTGGCTGCCATCAGGAAAAATAGAGCGATCTAATGCATACTTCAGTCCCATTTTTGAAAGTTGTGTCAGTTCTTGCACGGGTCCATCGATAACACCTAATCCGTAAACGACATCTTGTCCTGGTGCGGGTTCGGGAGCTACCGCTAACCAGGCCCCAGCGCAAAATCCCAAATAGTTCAGGCCCTGAGTTTGAACTGCTCTGCGAATATAATGACGAGTTTGAAGGCTTAAGGCTTGACGGACAGTTGGAGCATCACCACCTGCAAAAATAATGGCTTTGTATTTTGCATAATCTGATTCCATCATTTGATTGATTTCGTTGGGTTTCAAAACTTCATATGATAAAGACTGATGAAAAAGAATATTCTTCAGTGCCGCAATTTCGGCTTTCCAAGAACCTGGACCACCGTAAATCAAAACTGTGGTTGAAGATGGTGTCGCGGTTGAATCCGGCAAGACGTCTTCAACTTCAACAGGAATAGTCTCAATAGGTCGCACACAAGCCGTAAATGTAAATAAGCAAAAAATATAAAACCATTTTTTCATACACATTCCTAGAATTTTTTAACAAAGGACATTGTTGACCACAGTTCATTTCCATCATTAACTGTTGGTTCAAAAGTCCACTGATGATTCAGGCTCATTTCAAAAATAGATTTCAAAGCATACACACCCGTCCGCAACGATGCGATCGCGTGACTGACTCCGGGGTTCACTCCAAAAACCCCATCGTGGTAACTCACACTTGTTGTGGCTCCGGCATATTGGTAGGTGGCACCCGGAATAAACAGCTTCAACCACCGATCAAATTCTAGCATCAGTTCATGACGAGTTCCTGCTCCGTTGCGGTCCGCACGGTCTAGTTCCCAGTAAATCCAACGGTAAGCATTGTATGATGGAATGATATAAGATCCCGCAAAGGGAATTAATTTTGGAAAAGAGATTCCCAAGTTTAACTTATTACCCCGCCGTTTAACATCTGAAATGATATCACCAAATTCATCTCGAAGAGGTTCCGTATTGGGAAAAATCCAATAATCATAAAAACCATGAATATTGAGTTGAAAAGCCCTCTCTTGAAAAAAATCATGCCCATACATCACAAAAAAATCACCCTCATCAAATTGACTATTCTGACGATCGATCTGTAAAGCCCCCCACAGCATCACTGAAAATCCTGTCGAAAATATTTTAGATTTCAAGGCCAATTGCCACACTGGAGAATTTCCGGCAATTTTAAATCCATCCGACATGTACTGCGAAGCCCATGTGATATCTGTGATAATACCCAATTCCTTTGGTTTTTCCGGAGCAAAAACCAAAGCACTGGTATTCTGTGCATTTGATGACTGCGCGATGATAACGAAAACAAGAATTATGAGATACTGTGGGCATTGAAACCATTTCATATCTAGATGACCTCAGAGGGAGCCCATCCCACATTCACCCGTGGAGCGCGACTGAGCATCGCAAACCAAAAGGTCATCACATATGGCAGGCTTAAAATCGGAAGACCGACTCCCCCACCACTCAGTAATCGTTCAAGTGCTAACGATAAAAACAAGGACAGCACACAAAATAATAAAATTGTCCGCCAGTTGAATTTTTCAGGCTGCGCGGCTAAACCAATTCCCACCAAACCTGCGCTATAACTAAAAAATCCAAGTTGCCAAACGGATTCACCACCAGAAATTCCATAAAAAGACAACGTCGCCAGCGCCGTTCCGATCAGAAAATAAAAGCCTCTGCGCGGACTAAAAATCGAAATCAGCACCAACAAAAATAATCCATAATCAGAATTTCGAAAAAAGAAAATTTGTCCCATACTGAGAAACATGGATTTTAAAAGCTTAGCCCAGAGTGGTATTTCCGTAAACTGACTCCAGATAAAAGATTGATCAAGTATCCCCAGTCTTGATGCCTGTGGCAGAGCAATCACACCAGAGCACAACCACAGAATCCAAATAGCCAGAATATAGGGACCAATCAAAGGTGACAGCTTCCAATGTTGTAATATTTCAAACAGTGCTTTTGTCAGAAGTGGAATTGAAAAAGCACCTATTAAAAAACAAAAATAAAAAGGTGGTGATTCCTGAAATAAACTGGCAAAAGCCACTCCGAAAAAGAATCCATTAATGGTCATCAAACCATTTTGTCTCAGAATTTTCGGAGTGCGGTACAACGTCGAATACCCATATCCAATCAGTGAGGCCACAAAAGCACATGCAAAAATATGAAAGTTAAATGCAATTGAAATCAATATAAGCAAGGCGCCAAAGTAGGCATTTTTTAAAAATAATGTCTGACTGATGCCTTGAAAATAATCTCGAATATGCACGCTGTATTGATTAGGACTAATGGCAATACTCATAGATCTACCCACTCTCCGTAACTTAAAAGTTTATCTCCCCAGTTTAATAATCTGGGACACTCCGTCCGTACCGAAAGAAGCGCTCCAAATCCAACGCGTTTATGAGGTTCGAGCCAATTTCCAAATGTGGAGTCATACACTTTAGCTTGTCCATCTGCCATTTCCAGGACGCACACTTCGTGATACACGATCTTATTTCCAACCCACGGAAATACATCTCCTAATTTTCTTTTATCCACTTTATTCATGCCCTTGATCCAAAGATCTTTCCAATGATCTGTGCAGTTTTGATTATAACTCAATAGGGCCTGGGCAGGATGTGCCGAAACACCTTGGGCTGAAAATACTTCGCGCGCCAAGGCCGCAAAAACGCCACAATCAATCGTTTTTTCTTTAATCACTTGGCACCAGGAAATAGGCCAAACCGAAGGACCCCATTTAAATAACTGGGCCAACCATGTTGGAGGCTTCATTTGATACTGCGCCGCTGTCCACCCCTCCATCGAACGGGCGTAAGCTAAAAACCATAATCTAGCCTCTTCACAACATTCTCGTTCATGATGAATAATAGATGAAGACGGATGCTCGATCCAGCGTTGATAAAATTCTTCGTTATCTATCAACCCTTTCAGATGAAATTTAAAATCATTTATTGGTTTTACTCTATCCGCGTCCAAAATCATAACTCATGCTCCTCTCGTAAGCTCCTGCATCACCAAATATTAAGTAATCACCCAATTCCACAGAAGAGGGTATTTTTAAACCTTTGCTTAAAACATCATTTTCCATGCATATTCGACCCAGAACTTTTGTGTCACCCTTGTTCAAATGAGTAAAATCATCAGAGGTTTTCGATTTAAAAAATATGCGATGAGCATAGGAATCAATAAGCGGTAATTCGGCAATACAAGCATCCACAACAATCTCGGTCACTTTATTATCCTTGGTGCGACGCACATCCAACACTCGTGAAAAAACGGCTTCACCTTCTTGTGTCAATGATCGTCCAGGTTCAAAGTAAATGGTTTTAATCTGAGGTAGCGCTTCGCGGATGGTTTCTTGAATCCATTTGAAATCCATTTTTTCAAGATCTGATGGAAAAAATCCACCGCCCATATCTAAATGCCTCACGCTAACATCTGTGAGTTGCTCGACAGCTTGACACCACGTCAACAATGAACGAACGGCTTCTTTCCATCGCTGAATTCCAATGGACCAGCTGGGCATATGAAAGTGAAAACCCAACTCTTGACCACTCAGCTTACGAACACTTTTGATGATTCCTTGGAAATTTTCAATTTTATCAACAGGAACTCCAAATCGAGAATTCAGTTTTGGCAATTGAATTCGAAATCCTAATACTTTAGACATATTAGGAATCTGAATCACGCGATCAAATTCTTCGACGGAATCGCAAAATAGCATCCGAAGATCCGTGACAGGTTTTTGAGTCAAAGGCCAAAATTTCCCCGGACCATTCAGAATAATTTCTTTAGCAGGAACTCCCACATTCAAGGCTCTATGAATTTCCATCTGGCTAATACATTCTGTTAAAAATCCACATGCTTTTGCATGCCGCAAATGCTCGTCGGTCGAACTTGTTTTAACACTGTACCCAATGCGAATTTCCGGATAGCGATGTGCCGCTCGAATAGCTTTGGAGAGTGATTCAAATCTTGAAAATGTCCAGCCTTCTAAATGCACACGAGATGGTGTCTCTCCGACAAAGCGCTCCGCTTTTTCTTTAATTTCAGAAGAGTATTGTGGAGGAATCGACGAATCAAAATGCATATGCTCAACAGATTTTTCATCATCATGATCGTCTTCATCATCATCAAAATCATGATGACTTTCCTGACGCTGCTCCATTGTATCTCGAAGAAATGGCATCACAGACCCAGCGCTGGGACCACCGCCTTTTCCTTTGCCTCCATCACTGGACCAAGCCGCCAAGGAAGGATCCAGAGGCATTGGCAATCCGACAGATTCTTTTGCAGGGATTTCATAAACAACGCGTGTAAAACAAGGATACAATGGCACAATTTCTACAAATGGAATTTCCAGAGCAGATGAAATCATTTTTGCTGGTAAGTTGATTCCTGAAAGGGCCGATCCAAAAATCCATGCCGGAAAACGTGGATTGCATTCAATGATCCATTTTTTGCCATCCAGATCCCGAGTGAATTCAATCTCACCCCCTCCGGACCATCGAAGCCCTTGAATCACTTCACTCATTTGTTCAAAGAATTCAGGAGATACTGGAGTTACTCGCCCTGCCCAAGTTTTTCCTTCGGGCGTGATCAATCGCTTTTGCATGTGAACCGCAGCGACAAGTTTGCCGCGATTAGCAGAAAAACAAATGGATTCTTCATTCCCTACAATATGCTTTTGTAAAAAAAGTCGTGATGTTTTCCAATCCTTTTGCATTTGATCACGATGACGACAAAATCCATCCCAGGATGTGATTCTTTTGGCATCATGATACGGACCTTTAAGCCAGCACTGCCAAGAATTCTGCCGCATAAATGAATGCACTTCCGAGTCTGCAGAAAATGCAGAAATATAATCTGGAACTTTAAACCCCAATTCACTGAAGGCTTTGACCGAAGGTTTGGCTGTTAATTCTAAAGCCGTACCCGTTGGTGCAAAAAGATTTTGATGATATCCAAAATTTTGAGCCAACCAGTAAACTTCCACATCAAGTCCCGATATCCAAATATTCCCCGCATCTAGAATCTCGCGAAGAAATTCTACGTGCCGAACTCGATTGATTTGCTTCCATTGAGGCAGCAGCAACGCTTCATCCACAGATTCATGATGAAGGCCCGAGCTCCCCTGCCAGTGATCGACACCAACTAAGTTTAACTCTGGAAAAGCTTTCCGAAGCGAACGAGCAATTCCAACGCCCGCACTTGGATTTTGCCCTGAATGCATTCCACTTATAAATACTTTTTTATCCATTCATTAACCCTTCATCATCGAACGATGAGTCATCCGATTGCAAAAATGACTCCAACAAAAAAGAGAATCCAATGTCGAGAAATTTTAATACTGTCGTTGACAATCTAGTGCGATCTTCAAATCCTGAGCATGCGCGGCTGCCTCGTAAAAAGAAAAATTTCCACCTTGTTCTTTTTCATCCCGCCCCCTGGGACACAAAAATTCGAAATCATTTTCAAATTCTTCAACCACTACTTGTTTGAGAGACTCCAGATAAGTGCACGCTGTTCCTGCCCCCAACACATGACTTCCTTCACAAACACGCAGAACCACTGGCGTAGACGACGTGGATGTTTGACATTTATACTTCACAGACCTGCCGGGAATACATTGTTGCAGACCGCCTCTCTCAGTAAACCCACAATTCCTAAGCGGCGAATCTTCATCACGCTGACACAACGAAGTCACATAGCTGCCACGCGCAGGCAAAGAAACTATCTGAGTCCCCCGATTATCTTTATTCCATTGATCTGAAAAATCACAGGCAATTCGATTTTTAACTTCACCTGTTTCTGTTCGAAATTCAGTGGGAGTAAAAGTATATTGACCTTGATGATCCAGAAGAGGTTTTCCCTCGCATAAAAATTGATCCGGATTGACTTGAAATTCCAATACCGTTTTTGCAGGACCTTTCACGTCAGTCACATCAATCCACTGACACTCAATTCCAGCAATATAATCGTCTCCCCAGCCGGCAGCGATCCCTTGATTGTGACAGTTGTACGGATGATGAAGTGGGGTTTGTTCATTATTCGAATACCTTGATGTGCTTTCCAAACAAAAAGCCTTTTTGGAATTCAACTGATTCATTCCTTTTCCAAAAGAGAAACTCCCGTAATGACTGAAGTGAAAATGACCATGGCAGGCACTGAACTCAAACATATTCTGTTTCACTAATTCTGAATGCGGTGTGATCACACCCAAGGCCAATGCCCGAGAACTCTGATTCACAACGGAGGCATCAAATTGCAATAGCCGTCGCCATCCTACTCCGCCAACACACCCCTCGGCAATGGCACACGAATTTTTCGGAATATATCGATAAATAATTCGATTGTTAGCAAGCCCTTTACTGAGCACCGAAAGATTCGGCACGAGTGAATGGGTATCACCTTGACGAAATTTTTGGGCGATCACCGGATCCCAATCGATGCGCTTAAAATTCATAACCACCTGGACACGCCCAACATGAATCTTAAGAGCTTCAATACATGATGGTGATGGATCAAAGAAATGCTTTGTGTTTTCAGAATCCACACTGTTGGGTGGAAAATCAGTCTGGTTCATACAAGAATATCCCGTTCGTTCAAATAGAAATTCCGGATCCACCGGCAGAGTAAAATCCTCATTCCAAATTCCTCCGATCACTGTCAAACGGGGCTCAGCCTGCTGCACAGAAGAACTGCCTGTCACCAACACGCTCGAGAAATTATACTGAACTGCAATCAGATTATGGCCATCTATTCTTATCTTCTTAGGTTTTGTCACTTGAATGTTCCATAATTCTTTTGGTGGCAAAGGCAATCGTCCCTTCTGCGGGTGAAAGGAATTGCGATAGATCAATCGATATAAAGTCATTTCGATTTGCAATTTGGCGCGTGCTTTCCAAAATGAACTGGGCTTATTTAAATAACTTTTTGCGACACGACTTTGAATGGATTTCGGAAAATCATCAAGGCGAATTCCAACGGTACTTTGCAATTGCACTTTGATGAGGGCGCCTGATTCTGCGAATGCCTGTGGCATGCAATACACAATGCCACACAAAACTATAATTCCATTAATAATGCTCATAAATAATATACGACACCTTTCCTTGAAGTTCACTTTGAAATGACGCTTTTGCTGGTGTGATCAATGGATAATTGCTCCAGGGGTTCATCCACCATCGCCGTGATTTTAAAAAAAAATGACCTGCAGGATATTGCTGATCGGGTTTGGTAAATGCAATGGTACCCGGAGTTTCAAGTTCCACAAAATGTCTCTCAAAATCAAAGAGCTGATACTTATACTTGTATCCCGCATTGGCTAATGCCATGACAACCTCCGGACAATAATATCCGCGGGTCCACGCATGATTTTTATTCTCGAAAAATGAAATGGCTTTTTGATAACTGAGACCGCAGCGTGCAGCAACACAGGCGATCGCACAACCCATCGGATGCTTTTGAACAACCGATTTAAAGTCTAAAGATTGCGCTCTTTTTTTTTCCATGACTTCATCGATATCTAAAATAATTTTCCCACGCAAGTTCCAATAAGTCCCACATATTCGTGGCAAATTTTCCAAGCTTATATTTTTGTGAAGATTTCTTTTTAAATCATTTACTAATTGCTTCGAATAATTTTTGAAACATAAACTTTTGATTAACCAAAAGGAGATCCTATGAAAAAATATTTCACATGTGTACTTATTGCAGCAAGCTTACTCGGTTCAACAAGCCATGCTGTTAGCGAAGCCACGCTTGCTAAAAATTACCAAACCTGTATGGATAATGATCCAAGTTGGTACAGCCGTTGGGGTTATTATTTAGCCTCATTCAATCGTTATGAAGCTTGGGATATTTGTCGTGGCATCTGGTCCGGCGCAGATATTGCCATGATGGGATGTCGACACAACAAGAAGTGGCTCAAAGCTGGATATCACTGCGTTTGGTAATGATCCAAAAATCTCAGTTTAATTCAAAAATCCCTTAAATAGTCTTGAGGGATTTTTTTTGGTTCAAGTCCATTGATATATAAACCGATGTACTCTACATAATTAGAACGGTCGGGAAAGTATGTTCAATCGATTTCGCAAAGATCCAAATTATCTGATGAAGTACCATCTGACAGTGGCGATGGTTCTTTTTTGCTTCAACGCTGTCATTTTGTATTTTTCACCACCTCAGTGGCCCATTCTATTGTGGTATCTTCCAGCCATTCTATTAATGACTTCGACAGAACTTAAAACTGTGATGCTAGCTGTGGCTTATGCTTGGACTGTTAGCTTTGTTCGTGCAGACTATTCGTATCAAAGTGCCCTCGCAGTCCTTCTTGCAGTTCTTTTAACATGCCCCTTAAGTAGTTGGATTCACTCACCATCTCACGGAAGCATGCGTCCGAGATGGCTGAATCGACCACTGGGAGAATTTATTGGCTTAGTGCAATTAACTGGCTTTCCCGACTGGACGATTCTGCATGTTTTTCACCATCAACATCCTGACGATGCCAAACTAGACCCGCATCCACCTCTGCAAAAAAACTATTGGGAATTTGCCTTTGGCATGCGAGCCCATATTGGAAACTGCTTCATGCGCCACTACTTTAAGTATTTTGGAGAGAGTCCGCTTTCTATCAAGCGGGTTGGTTACTTTCTGAAGGCAGCCAAGTTTAATATGCTGATGAAAGTTTGTTTCTGGTATTTTGTTTTTGGTCCACAAAATTTTACTTTCTTTTTCACCACATCTATTCTTTTAAAAATGCTTCATTACGCTTGGTTCAATTACGCTACTCACAAGATCGATAAAAATGGCGACTATATGATTAAAAATTTAGATCATTCATTCTATCGTTTAATTAATCTGATTGCCTCCGGTCTTTACTACCATGGCAATCACCACACTAATCCCCATTTTCACAATCCTAAAAATATCCCTGTAAAAAATCCTGCCCCTGCTAAAAGTGCCTAAGGACTTAATAAAAATCACCCGCAGCAAACAATATATTGTATGTATACGTTAAGGTTCTATTAAGATTCAAAGCCCCCTCTAGAAACCTTAAAAATGTGTGGTACAAGTCCCTTCACAAACAATTTACCAAAGGACTTAAAATGAAAACAGTAATCATCGCTATCAGCCTTTTCGTAGCTCAAGTGACTTTCGCTCAAATTTCTGGTTCAAAAAATGAAATTCGCCATCAAGATCTGATGACAGATAGTATTTTTCAAAACTGCGGTCCGATGTTCAACTTAGTTCAAGTTGCGCAAACTGAAAAAGTTGAGAAAATCGATCAAGGAGTACAAGATGTTAAATTCACAACACTTATTGTTGGAACATCGGTTACAGACCAAATGAATGAAGATACTTATGAAATCACTATTGAATCTGAATTTACTGATGCTTACGATCACTCGACTCAAACTTGGGGCTCTTATAGCATTAGTTCTATTTCTTGTGTGTTGAAGTAATTTTTTTGATCAACCATTCAGAGTCTTCAAAGGCAATATCATGCCCTGCTGTTGGATGAGTCTCCATTTCGCAGAGCCAATGCTGTTGAATATCTTGACTGCATTGGCTCTGAACAAGACGATCTTTAAAACCCCTGAGTATAATTACCGAACTCGGCATCGCCTTGGGAAAATGATAAAGTGATGCCGCTATTAATTGTCGAATAATATTTATTTTTTTGACTGGATACAATCTTGAATAATCAACCACCGCCTGATAGGCACTTCTAAAATCAGACATGAGTTTTTCTTCCGTCAGATTTGTCGTCGCCAGAAGTAATTTTTTTTCAAGTTCTTCTAGATTTTGACTGAGTCGTTCCCAAATCCCATTAAAAAATTGTCCCACTGAAAAACGCATCCAGGGTTTGGAGAAATTCGCAGAACTCGTGTTTATTAAGTACAATTTAGAAAATAAATTTGAATCAATCACAGCCCACTCGACAAGCGCCATCCCGCCTAGTGATAAGCCGACTCCATAAGTTTGCCCAGGAACTTGAAAAAAATCAGACTGTTGTAATTGTTTTTCAAGATAGGGAATATATTCAGATAAAACCCACGGAGACTTCTCAGAGTTCAAAGATCCATTCCCCGGCAAATCCAACCAATATATTTTATCCTGTGGAAATGCCGACTGCATTTTCTGAATGAAAACACCCCAATGTCCATGACCTCGCCCCAATCCACGCAAAACAATCCATTTAGTTATTTCCATTGTACCAGGTGCCAAGCCCTTTCTGATGATAGGCATTCAAATCCATTTTCTTAAAATCATCCGTTTCCATAAAAACTAAGAAGCGAGTTAAGAAATCAATCAAAAGCTGATGCCGTCTAAAAATTCGCTTCATCCGATGCTGTTTGATCGGATTAAACAAGCCATTCAAATTAAAAATCTGCACCGGATTTTTTTTAACCCAAAGCCAACTTCCCAATTCTAACGTCAACGGTAAAAAGCGAGAGCTTTTAACGCGATCATGTAATAAATAATCCCACAAATCGCCATGCGTGCAATACACTTTTGATTGAGGTTCAATCTTATAGATATGATGTGGGTATAGAGATTCAAACATGTCTGTCAAAACTTGCATCAAATCCAAACGGAAAAATGGCTTTTTACTAAATGCCCACGGAAACCAAATTTGATCTCTTAATCCAAAACCAGAATGAATATCCAACGAGATCACTGCTCGAGACCGAGACACCTCCATCTCGACGGTATCCACTAAAAATTGAGCTTCGGGCTGCATTGGTTGTTCGCCCATATACCAGGGCAGGTGTTTTGAAATTTGGTGACCACCAATTAAAAATGCAGTCTTTTTTTCAGTTGAGACGATGGGAGCATTCCTCATCAAATCCACACCAGCTCCATTAGATCTGGTGTGACGATAAATTCCAATGGGGTTAACCATCGGAATAAAAACAATACGCAATTGCTTTAATTGATTTTGAAGGACAACATCCCACTGAGACAGTTCAAAATACTTTTCTAAAAGAGAAATACACAGCTGTGAGCCAATTCGTTCAAGTCCATGAACTCCACCAACAAGTATCAGGGTTGAGGCATCACTTTCATCACTGCCACAAGTGATTTTCCAAAGTGGAAATGATTTGGAATCATGTGTCACTGTTGAGATCTGTTCAAACTTCCATATGGAACTGCCATGGGATCGTAGCCGTAATTTTTCGATTCGAGTGTATTCTTCTAATATCTCAGGATTCATGCCTAAAATCGTACCATGCTGGTTTCAAAAAGAAAATCTTAGTTATTTCTAAACTTTCTTTCTACTTGATTGGACAAATTTTCAACACGCATCACAGTTAAAAAATCCATACAGTTCATTACTGTATCCCAAGCTGGTGGTCCAGTCACTTTAGCTCCAAATTTTATATAGGACTTTAATAGAGAGGGAATAATCTCTTTGACCTCCATGAGCTGATCCGTACTAAGAGGTAATGAATATTCAGATAAATACTCATCCAAAAGTGGAACATGATATACAAACTGGGGTTCTGTTGCGTAATCTTGATCAATCAGATCAACTGATTCAAAGTATCTCATCACGAGTGCTGCTTGTCTTGAATTCATGTTTTTTATACTTGAGCACCCGAATAAAATATCCGCCTGACAACTCTTCATATACGCGTATATCCCGCGCCAAAGTAAACTGATCACTATTCCATTTCGATGATTCTCAGCAATACAAGCTCGTCCTAACTCAACACAACTTTTCTTACTGGAGATGATCGTCTGCAACTTGAATTCCATGGATGAATAAAAATCTGTCTCCTCTGAAGAATGATTCATTCGATATGTACCTACAACAGCCTTTGTTTCTTTATGAAGAATAATCAAATGGTCACAGACAGAATCGAACTGATCAATGTCATATAGTCGCCCTCTGCTATGATCCACTCCAAAAAATACTTCATTTCGCAATAAAAATGCAGATTTTAACTCGTCTCTATGAGTTGCAGTTTTCAATATATAAGAACCCACTTCGATTTCAAAGGAAACCTTGGGCATAAATTTATGCATTTCATAACTACGAAACTTCAAGTTCTGCTGAAACTTAGTAATAAGTGTGCGCACAAGCGGACTCCTTTGCAGTGAATGTAGGTTTTAATTTAAATAAAATTTCCAACAAATGAAGAACCAATGAGTAGACATGATTCAGCTCGCTAGCAGAGGCTGCCAACGATGGATTTACTTCAACAAAATCAACATTCATAAGCTTTCCAGATTCGCTCACCAAATTGAAAATTTGTTCAACATCCTTAAGCCTCAGACCACCAGAAACTGGTACTCCGGTGCAAATACCATAGCTTGGATCCATTGAATCAATATCAAAACTAAGATGTATTTTTTCATAGCGATCATTTTTTTTTCTGAGATACTTAAGGACATGCTCCATTCCTTCAGTAGTAATCTGATCCGCAGTAAAGACTGTTATGTTTGCTTTTTTTAAAAGTACTTTTTCAAATGGGTCCAAATCACGAAGCCCTATATAAGTCATCTGCTCTGGCTTGAGTGTTTTTTGCATCCATTGCAACAGCAGGGGCCGTCTTGAAGATTCACTCATTAAATAATACGCTGGCATACCATGAAAATTCCCCGTAAGACTTTCTCCAATACAATTAGCATCAGCATGGGCATCAATCCAAAGAACATGTGTTTTTTGATTTTTTCTTAAACTCGCCTCTATTGTTGAAATGGCTATACTGTGATCACCACCAAAATTAAGGCACCTGTTATTTTGATAAATCCCTTGAGTGGTGGCATGACAAAGCTCTTCATACTTTGCGACATCCATCCGAAAAAGATCTGCATCTGAAAAACAGTGAATAGGTTCGGTACGTATCGAAGATTTCACTTGTTTTATTATCTCAAAATCAAATAGATAATTCTTTTTAAGAAACTTGAATAAGATGTTTGAGGATTCAATCATCCCTTTTTTCGCTTGACCAATTTCGAAGTCTGCCCCGACCAAAGAAATTTTTTCTAACTGCATACCATAAGATTAACGAGCTAAATGATTCATTGTCGTGTTAGGTTTAAGTTAAGATAGTTAAAGTGTTATGTTGCGTCTTGCTAGAGTCCTGACACAATCCTGACTTTGATAAAGTGAACTTATCTCATAAAATATCAACGTGATACATCTTACACAGGCTCTTACAAAAACTGTTACAATTTTTTTTCACCTCAGTCTTCAACTTTTACGAAGTCACTTTAGAGAAGATATTAGTTTACTAAAACAATGCTGGGCTCAAAAATTTCTAAAATATCTTAATATAGAACTGCAAGTTGTTGGAAATCCGCATTTCACAGGACCTCTCATTTTGCTTGGAAACCATATTAGTTACACCGATATTCCTCTACTGATGGCTTGTCACAGTAAGATCTCATTTCTTTCAAAAAGTGAAATTAAAAAATGGCCTCTCATTGGAAGGGCAGCAAAAAAAATGAATACTGTGTTTGTTGAGCGTCATTCGACCCAATCCAGATTCGAGGCCAAACTTCAGATTGCTCAATCGCTACAAAAAAATAATGCCCTTTTGGCAGCCTTCCCATCTGGAACCACTAGCTTAAAAGAGACCACGCCATGGCGGCACGGATTGTTCCAAATTGCTGTAGAAAACAAAATTCCAGTTCAGTTCTTTAAAATTCATTACACTAATGCACGAAGTATCGCCTATATCGATGATGATACATTTTTATCTCATCTTTTTAATTTAACAAAAATAAAAAAAATTATAGCCACCATCGAGTTTCACGAACCTGTTTTAATAAAAAATCCAATTCAATGCAGTCAAAAATGGCAAAAGTGGACCCAGACACTGAGTTAAGGTCTATTTGCAATCATTCCTTTCTATTCAATGGTCTTTTTTTCCGCTATTCTCCCTACAAGGAGAAACTCATGCAACAAATCAGAAAATCAGACGACAGAGGTTTTGCAAATCACGGATGGCTTAAATCTCGCCACACCTTTTCATTTGCAGATTATTATGATCCCAAGCACATGGGTTTTCGAAATTTGCGAGTGATTAACGAAGATCGTATCCAAGGAGGAACCGGATTCGGATCTCATCCCCACAAAGATATGGAAATTATTTCTTATGTGGTCAGCGGATCTCTAGAGCACAAAGATTCGATGGGAACAAAAACCATCATTCGCCCTGGTGAAGTGCAACGAATGAGCGCGGGTTCTGGCATTACCCACTCCGAATACAATGCAATGCCTCAGGATGAAACTCATTTTTTTCAAATTTGGATTATGCCCAATGCAAAAGGCGGAGAACCCGGATACGGACAAAAATCTTTTGAAGCCGATTTGAATTCAAAAAATTTGGTACTTGTTGTTTCTCAGGACTCTCGTGACGGATCCATTGGCATTAAACAAGATGCTGATCTTTATATTTCACGATTGAAAAAACAAGAACAACTTGAATTTAAAGTAAGGCCCACTCGCGGTGTTTGGATACAAGTCGTTCAGGGTAAAATCACTCTCAATGAGACTGAAATTTCTACAGGAGACGCTATGTCTTTTGAAAATGAAGAGCTTTTAAAAATCAAAGCCTTAGACCAAAGTGAATTTATGATATTCGATCTTGCTTAAAAGTTAGGAGAGTTCTTATGGCATATGTTCTAAATCATAAGAATTTTCCAAAACAAAGCCTACGATCAATGCATGAAAAAATGTTCGACCTCTGATATTTCTTTAAAGTCCAATTTTTTGGGCCCACAAGCCGAAAATGCTAATTTTTTGCAAGTCGCCTTTGTTGAAATACTCTCGCAGTACTTTGACTGGAGAAAATCTCTTTTTCCAAAAGATGGTGCAGCCATTTCATTTGCAGATCAACAGAATCCACTTTTCCTAGAGAATCAAAAAAATCTACGCCAGCTTACAAATAATCTTTCAACACTTTTACAAAAGGAAATTCCGCAGTTCTCGCCACGTTATTTGGGACATATGTTTTCGGAGCTTTCACTTCCAGGGCTTCTGGGGCATGTCGCGGCATTACTTCATAATCCCAATAATATTTCTAAGGAATCCTCGCATGTAGGACTTCAAATTGAAGCTGATGCCATCAAAGCGCTTTATAAAATGTTTCGCTGGCCGCAGGGGTTAGGACACTTAACCTCGGGGGGAACAGTTGCTAATCTTGAGGCCTTACTTCGTATGCGATCTCAGATTTCACCCGAGATGTGGCCTGAAGCTAAATTACTAACTTCGGCTGCGGCCCATTACTCGTGGAAGAAAAATTTAAAAATCATGGGCTTCCCTGATTCGGCACTTGTTGAAATTCCCTTGGATGCACAGGGGCGTATGTCGACGTCATACTTGAAAAAACTGTTACCCACACTGAAATCTCCTATTCTAGGAATTGTCACTTTGTTTGGATCGACAGAACGCGGAACTATTGACGATATTGATACAATAAGCAAACTTCTTAAAAAACGCATCTGGCATCATGTGGATGCAGCTTATGGAGGATTCTTTGCCTCTGTGGCGATCAAAAAAAACTCCTATCTTTCAAAGCAGGCATTGGCTTTAAAAAATGTTGATAGCATCACACTTGATCCCCATAAGTTGGGATATGTTCCCTATGGATGCGGGGCTTTCCTGTGCCGTCAGCGAAAAAATTATTTCTATACTGATGTTGAAGCTCCTTATATTCAGTTTCAATCCGCTCAAGAGGCCGGTGTTCAATCTGTCGAAGGCTCCAGGCCTGCTACCGGAGCTGCCGCAACCTGGCTCACGGCTCAATCGTTAGGCTTTCATGAAAATGGATTAGGCCGAGTTTTAACCAGACATCTCGAAGTGAAAAATAGTTTTCAAAAATTGCTGCAACGAAAAGTGAAAGGTCTTCTTTTTACTAAAGGTTCAGATTTGAATATACTTTGCTGGACAGTTTTGCCAGGGAGCAAAAAATTATCCCGATCCAATCAATGGGTGGATCAAATTTTTGATCTGCTTCCCCAAGGGGACAGGCCGTATTATGTTTCAAAGACCTCTCTACCTCTGGAAAAGAATGCTTGGCTTGCTCAACAACTTAAAAAAGCTCGCCTTGAACTTGATGCTGACTCCTGCCACTTGGTGCGAATGACCCTGATGAACCCATTTTTACTGACAAAAGAAACTCAAACTCAGTTTACTGAAGACTTTGTAAAAATACTGAGAAAAATTTCTAAAGGTAATTGATATTTTTTTATTCATCATCCCAGTCCAAAAGACGTTGTTCACCCGTTAACTTTTGAATCTCAGTAATATCTTGGGACATTTCAATAACGCCTTTATAGCGCCGCTGACTGTCTCGAATAGCAAAGTATCGAATATGAATGAGACGTTCTTTAAAACGAATCCAAAATGCCGCTTCATTTTTGGATCCTGATTTAAATTCTTCTAATATACGTAGAACCGTTCCTACACTTTTCGGTGGATGACAAAATCGTACTTCACGCCCAATGATTCCAGCACTTCGTGGAAAAACTCTGTCTTCACCACGATTGTAAAAAATAACGCGATCATTTTCATCCACATAGGTCAAATCAATCGGCATAAACTTCAATAACAAGTTCACCTGCTCTGGAGTCATGTATCCTTCTTCCAGAGTCACGCGCCCTTCTGGTTTATCATTTTTAATGCTAACGACCTCTGATAGATCCACTTTTTTTTGGCTTGGGTAGTCGGCTGGCTTGTGCTGAAACATCCAACCTATTTCCTCTTCACCAACACGCATCAATCTCCATTCTTCTTCGCTTAATACTTGTAAACTCGCTGGGAAAAGTCGCATTTCTTCGACCATCATTAAGTGTTGCATTTCTCCGACGACAACTCCGATGTCTTTATTTAAAGAATCAAGGTTTCGAGTTTCTATTTTTTTTCTTATAGATCTCATTAAATCTCGAATTTGATCATGAAAATTCCACATACCTTGACTGGGGCCTGTGATTCCATGCTTTTCAAGAAAAGGAAAAAGTTGATTCTCTTTACGGGCGTATCTTTTCTCAACCTCTGAAAGTTGATTGAATAAATTAAAAAACTTTTGAAAATCAACATTCACATCTGTTTGACTGATTTCATTTAGTATTTCTTGCAAGTAAATATTCTCTTCAATGTAAGTTCGTATCGGATGCCCTGCTGATAGACCTCGTGCATACGGTTGATAAGAACTCTCAGGCGGGTTAGTCATACTTTGTCTCCTATTTTCTATTGGTAAAATCCACGTAAATTTTAAAAAGCTGTTCAGGTAATAACTTTGGATCGGATAAAATTTGATAACTGTTTCTATTAAATATCTGGGGAAAGTAAAATTTTGCTTCTTTATCAATTGCCAGCGCCTGAACATGAATTCCGAGTTGCCGAGCTTCCAGTATGGCGTGCCGGATATCTTCAATTCCGTACCGACCCTCGTAATGATCTAAATCTGTTGGTTTTCCATCCGTCAAAAGAATAAATAATTTGTTTTTAGCTCCTGTGGATTCAAATTCAGATGTGATATGGCGAATTGCTGGCCCTAATCGAGTGTATCCCCGCGGCGTCAACTGCTCAGCCTGTTGGAAAAACTGATTCCACGGTGCATTGGCATCTTTAATTTTTCTTAAATAACAGTGATGTCGAGTCTCACTCCATGTCGCCCAAATAGATACAGATTCTTTGAGATCATCGAGCAAAAGTCCACATAACCCGATAGATTCTAATTGAATATCCAATACTTTCCTGTTTTCGATCCACGACTCTGTAGAAAAACTCGCATCCATTAAAATACTGACCTGCAGATCTCGCTGGCAGTTATAATTTTTCATAAAGAATTTTGTATCACCATTTCCGTTGGCTTGAAGATCTGAACAGTACCGAATATAGGAATCCAAACTCCACTCAGGACCGTCCAGCTGGCGATCCATCCAATGTTTTTTATTTACCAACGATCCAATTTTATTTTTCCAGAACTCAATTTCAGAGGCATAATTTACCCGAAGGCGATCTTTCAATTCAGTACCCAGTGAAATGGATGGCTCATGGAACTCGTCCAGCAAGTAAAGTCGACAATGATCTGGAACAAGTGTCTTTTTTTTATAATCCCATTCCGGCACTTTTCGAAACTGTTTCCATCGCGGAGCTGGTGTCTTGATGAGATTTGCACCGATAAGTTCAGAAAGATGCCCCTTATAAATAGATCCCGCGCCACCGCCTTCGCGGGTGACATGTTTTAAGTTCAATTCGGATAAAGCTTCGCTGTGATCTTGCACTTCATCTTTAGCATCACTGACTCTTGAACCACCGTTATACTCATCAGCAGTTTCTAATTTTTCAAACGCATGGAATACTGGGTTTTGTTCTTGTTTTTTGCTGGCTAAACTGACTTCTTGAATGACCTCCGTCGATGAATTCCCTTCAATCAAAGTACCCTGACTCTTATTCTTTTCTTCATGATCATCCCTGGATAAAACAGATTCTGCTGCAGATGTTCTTGATGTTTCAAGTGGCTCCACCCAAAGCGCTAATCCTTGTTCAGGAAAACAGGACCAACGATAGAAATTCGCTGGTGATTTTGCGGCAAGCAATTTTTTAAATCCAATCTCTTCCCTTTTTGAATCAGTGGGCACTTGAGACAGTTGATTTTCAAGATTCATTGAAAAGGCTTCAAACTGTGAAAAACGAACTGATAACTCATTTCGTATCAGATTTCTAAGTTTCCAAATCTGCAAAGTCCGTTCGGCGTAGTTCAGACCTTCTGAGGTGTATGTGTAATTTTTTTGATAAATCATGCTTGCAACTAAAATTTTATGTATCAGAACTTGTCGATTCATTTCTGGATTCTTAAAAAGATAAATTTTTTCAGGCAAGAGAATTTGATTTTGACTGACACGCCCTAATCCCTTACCTGAAAAAATTGGCAATGATTCTCCATTTAAGACCAATGCTAACAGTGCCCGCAAAGATGTTAACTCATCTTCGGTGCGCACAGAAAATGCGGCTTCTTGCCGTCGCATTTTCTGTGCATGATTGACTGACAGTTTATGAAATGCCCACTCGAGTAAATCCATAGCGCCTTAGAAATGAAGCGCAGTCATATCTTTCAGCGCTTGAATAATTTTTAAATCATCACTGAGACTTTCTACAGCTCCATGAAGCAAGGCCTGTCGAGGATGCATTCCAGCTTTAATCAATTCAGAGCTGTAAACTAAAAGCCTGGTCGAGATTGTTTCGCGCAAACCCAATTGAGGTTGCTGACGAATACCCGTGGCAAAAATCACCAATTTTTTTGCTAATAAAGCCGAAATACCTGTAAGAGTCTGTAAAATTTCTGCTTCGACTTCTGGAGCTGGATAATTTAAAGATAAACTGACAAAGCGCTGCCTCGTTGATGGTTTTAATTCTTTGAAACCCCGTTGATACCCAGGATTAAAGCTTGCCACACACATAAAATTATCCGGAGCATATAAGTTCTCGTTGGTTCTATCGATATAAATTTCACGTCGATGATCCGTTAATGAATGCAGAATCACGATGACATCTTCGCGGGCCTCTGCAACTTCATCTAAATAAAGGATTGCCCCTTCGCGCACAGCTCGCACAACCGGTCCATCTTGCCAAATTGTATCTCTATTCTTGATTAAAAAACGTCCCACCAAATCAGCGGCCGTTGTATCCTCATTACAGGAAACTTTTATCAATGGTCGATTCAGACGCTCTGACATGGCTGAGACAAACTGTGATTTCCCACACCCTGTAGGACCCTTGATCATCAGTGGCAACTTCTGATCATAACAGAGCTTAAAAACCTCTGCTTCGTTTCCAACATCACGATAATAGATCTGTTCTATGGTTTTTTCTTGGGTTAAAATCATCGCTTAGAATCCATTGGTAACCCATAACGAATAAAATTCCAGATGAATGCAATAACTCCTGCCGTAAATAAAGTTGCTGCCAGTACTAAACCCAGAAAATGCACTTCAATTTCTTTTTGTACTCCTAAAAAATCCAAACCCAATTTTCTTTCCATATAGACTTGAGCAATGCCCGCAATACCAAATGCAACAGTCATACAAATCATCCCGATGTTGCTTACCCAAAACGCGAATGCATTCATTACAGAATCTTGAATTTTACGACCCGTCATGATGGGCATCGTGTACGTGATAATCGCTAAAATCAACATGGCATAGGCTCCCCAAAAAGCCATGTGCCCATGCATTGCCGTCACCAAGGTGCCATGGGTGTACATATTGACTTGGGGAATGGTGTGAGCAAAACCCAAAAGCCCAGCCCCGACAAATGAAATGACAGAGCATCCGATCGTCCAGTTCAATGCGGTTTTATTATCTAGAGTTCGCCCTCCTTTTTTTGCCATCGCGATGGCAAAAATGGCCATTCCTAAAAAGGCAACCGGTTCTAGCGCGCTAAAAATTCCACCGATCATCAACCAGTATCTTGGTGTTCCGATATAATAATAGTGATGTCCTGTTCCTAAAATTCCAGATAAAAATGTAAATCCCACAATAATGTAAAGCCATTTTTCAATGACCTCTCGATCAATTCCAGTTTGCTTGATCAGTAAAAATGAAAGAATAGCACCCATGATCAATTCCCAAACACCTTCAACCCACAGATGAACCACCCACCAACGCCAGTAAGAATCCATTGTCTGATGATCTGTCGGAATCATTCCCGGAAGATACAAAAGGGCCGTCATTAAAAGTCCAAAGAACAAGACCATACTGGTTGTTGTGTAACGCTTTCCGCGCCAAATGGTGCCACCAATTAAAAAGATAAAAAGCAGCACATCCACCACAACTAAATAATCGAGTGGCCTTGGAATTTCTAAGAACTTACGCCCCTCCCACCAGTTAAAGTGAAATCCAATAATTGCCGTAACACCCACCACAAGAAGCGCAATCAATTGAACATAAGCCCACTTCACTGAAATAAGTTCGCGTTCGGCCTCTTCAGGAATAATATAATAAGCTGATCCCATAAATCCCGTAAGCAACCACATAACTAATAGATTTGTATGCGTCGCACGTGCTGTATTGAATGGAATAATACTATGAAGACCATCGAAACCCATATGAGCAAAACCCATAATGAATCCATAGACCAATTGCAAAGCAAGTAAACCCATACATGCCGCAAAAAACCAATATGCAACTTTTTGTGATTTGTATTTCATTAGTTCACTTCCTTCAGTTGAGATAAGTAAGATGTTAATTCTGAAATATCTTGATCACTCAATGGCATTTTTGGCATTTTAGAATCTGATTTTAATGACGTCGGCGAAATTAACCATTGCTTTATGTACGCCAGGTCACGACGAGTTCCAACCCCATCAAGTGCAGGACCAACCGTACCACCTTGTGATCGAACTGAGTGGCATGCCGTGCACATTTGATCAAATACTTTGGGACGAACTAATTTTGCAGTCTCAGAAACCATATGCTCAGGGAGCGCTTCTGTTTGAACAGCGGGACGCATCACATCTGGTTTTGCTGGAAATCCATTCAAGTCCATTTCGCCAATCCATTTGAAGAATGCAATCAGATCTTTGATTTCCGAATCGGTGAATTTATACTGAACCATTTTTCGTTGACCAGGATACATAGCTTCGGGGTCGCGCAACATGGATTCAATAAAAGATTCTCCACGACGCTCATAGACCTTTGTCAGTTCTGGTGCATAATAAGCACCTTCACCCAAAATAGTGTGACATCCAGCACAGTTATTCGTTTCAAATAAATGCTTTCCCCGAATGGCCTCATCCGTCAGATTTTGTGAATACGTTTGCTTAGGAATTCTCTTTAGAGTGTCTATCGTGAGCAGGATAAATGCGCCTGCGCATAACCCTGTCCCAACTAAAAAAAAGGCCTTTGCCTGTGACTTTGAAAACAAAATAAACCTCCATTATATGAACTTTCAAAGTTAATGATCCCCTTTTAAACGGGTTATGATTTGACTCATGTGCACTATCAGAGACTTTTTAGCCATATGACCCAAATCATATTGGAGCCTGTCGTCGAGGTCGTAAGATGAAATTTACCCTGCGGAGGCTCATCCTATTATGGCAAGTCGAATCAATAATTTTATTATCAACATAGCAACAGTTAACGGCAGCGGAAGTCAGACGGCCAATACAATTTTATTAAAATCACTTTTTCGAATGGGTTTGCCTGTCGGTGCAAAAAATTTCTTTCCTTCGAACATTCAAGGCATGCCGACTTGGTTTCGAATTCGGGTCAATAAAAATGGCTTCACGGGTTACAATTTAAAAACAGATATTCTGGTGAATCTGAATCCAAAGACTGTGGTCCAAGATGTTTTACAAACTCCACCTGGAGCTCTTTTTATTCATGATCAGGATACTGACTTAAAAGATATCTCGACGGATCATCTTGTTTTGTATTCCATCCCTTATAAAAAAATAATTCAGGATCTAAATATTCCCATAAAGTATCGTAAGTTCGCTCTCAGTATGGTTTATGTTGGATTTTTAGCTGAACTTTTACGAATTGATTTCGCGATTGTCTCTGAAAGCATCGCCGATCATTTTGAATCAAACGCAAATGCGATTGATTTGAATCAAGCCGCAGTCAACGCTGGAGCCGCTTATTATCGTGAAACATATGGCAAAATGGATCGACCTTTTGTTTGTGAACCCATTGCAACTGCAAAAAAACGAGTTCTGATGGATGGAAACACCGCTGCAGCGATGGGACTTGTTTATGGGGGGTGCCATTTTGTGAGCTGGTACCCCATCACACCCAGCACTTCGGTTATTGAAAATTTTAAAACATTTACTCAAAACAGTTCCGCCGTTGGGAAGCCCATCATTGTTCAAGCTGAAGATGAACTGAGCGCCATGTGTATGGTCTTAGGTGCAGGATGGTCCGGTGCGCGTGCCCTGACCGCCACGTCGGGACCAGGATTAAGCCTGATGGCCGAAGCCAGCGGTTATGCCTTTTATGCCGAAATTCCATCAGTGATTTGGGATGTTCAGCGCGTGGGCCCATCAACAGGAATGCCCACCCGTACAGCTCAAGGCGATTTGTTAGCTGCTCACTTTTTATCTCATGGCGACACCCGGCATATCTGTTTGATTCCAGGTAATTTAAAAGAATCATTTGAATTTGGGCAAACCTGTTTTGATCTTGCTGAAACATTGCAAACTCTGGTGATTGTGCTTTCTGATTTGGATTTAGGAATGAATATTTGGGCTCAAGAAAAGTGGCCTTATCCAGAATCAAAATACGAACGCGGCCAAATTGTCACCAAAGACCACCTGGATAACAAAGTCCCATTTGCGCGCTATTATGATCAGCAAGGTGATGGCATTCCTGCTCGTACATTACCTGGTACACGTCATGATGATGCTGCCTATTTCACGCGAGGTTCAGGTCATGATTTAAAAGCCAATTACACCGAAAATCCTGAGGCCTACAAAGCCGTTCTTGATCGCTTGGATCGCAAATGGGAAACGGCTAAATTATTAGTTCCACCACCGATTCTGAATCACTCATCTCAATCCATCGGAATCATTTACAGTGGCCCCATCGAAGAAGTCGTTTTAGAAGCCCAACAAAGTATCTCGTTCGACACATGTCGCATCCGAGCTTTGCCATTTAATGAAGATGTTAAAGAATTTATCGAGTCCCACCAGTCTGTTTTCGTCATTGATCAAAATCAATTGGGTCAATTAAAAGCCACACTGACAATTGCCTTTCCAGAGTTGGCTTTTAAAATGAAATCCATTCTGAATTATGATGGACAACCTCTTTCCGCAGCCATCATCGAAAATGCCCTTAAGGAGTTCGCCCATGCAACCTCTCACTAAAGACGACTACAAAGGTCAACCTTCAACCTTATGCACAGGGTGCGGTCATGATCTGATTTCAAATCAAATTATCTCGGCATGCTTTTCACTTGGTATTAACCCTTTGGATGTTTTAAAAATTTCAGGTATTGGATGCTCATCAAAGCTTCCGGCTTATTTTATGTCCAAGTCATTTGCTTTTAATTCGATGCATGGACGCATGGCTCCTGTTGCCACCGGAGCGAAACTTGTGAATCCTAAAATGAAAGTTCTGGGCGTCAGTGGTGATGGCGATACCGCCAGTATCGGAATTGGTGGCTTCGTTCACCTTATCCGAAAAAATGTACCCATGGTTTATATTGTTGCCAATAATGGGGTCTACGGTCTGACAAAAGGGCAATTTTCTCCGACTGCTGATAAAGCATCACCAACTAAACACGGAGAACTAACTTTGTTTGAAAGCCTTGATCTGTGCACGCTGGCTCTTGAGTTGGGCTGTGGTTTTGTGGCTCGCGGTTTCGTTGGCGACGCCAAGCAAATGGTACAAATTCTTCAAGCAGCGCTTCAACACTCGGGCACTGCTTTTATCGATGTGCTTTCGCCGTGCGTGACCTTTAACAATCATGACACATCAACAAAATCTTATACCTACTTGAAAGCTCACGAAGTCCCACTGAAAATCACGGATGGTTTCAATGACCCCGCCACAGCAACATACGCCATCAAAGAGGCCTACAAAAAAGGAGAAGTTCTTACTGGTGTTTTTTATCAAAATAGCGGACACAAAACTTTACTGGAAACATTAGAGGTGAGCGATACCCCTCTTCGCAGTTTCAATGAAAAAGAAATGCGCCCCAGCCAAAGTGAATTTGAAAAAACTATGGCCGAGTACGAATAGCTCAGGATAGCACGTTTAACTTTTGTTTAAGCGTGCTGCCCGAAGAGCAAAAATACTGGAGGAAATGTTGTCAACAAGGCTAGAAACAAAAATAGAAATGTCACTTTAATCCAAAACATTTCCTTGAGTTGTTTATTCTTAAAACAAAAATACAGTATGATCCAAGATAAGAAGTAAATCCCCACGGCATAACAAGTCTTACCGGACAATGGCCCCACACCAGAGTCCAAAGTCATCAAAGGCTTCATCGCTTGAGGAAACGCCTCTGTTAAAACAACAAATAATCCTAAGGAAAAACTACCTATTCCTGCGGCAGTCAATGATGCTAACGGTGGTCCATTAAATTTTTCACTCATAACTATTTCTCCATCTTTTTTAACGAGTTGCTGCCATTTTATTGATAAAAGCTCCAAAAATACCGGCTGCTGCCGCTGCACCAAAAGAAATAATCAACAGCCAAAATAACGCTTGTCGAATTTTTGGATTGGCACGAAGTTCTGTCCCATAATAATGAACCACATAGGCAATTGAAGTCATAAACAGCGGAACAATCCAAGCGACATGCTCTTTCCATTCCATTCCGAACTCATGCCACCCCTTAGTGGTTTCTTTCGAGAGCAAAAAGTATCTTGGAAACTGAGTCAAGTCAGCACCAGCATCTGGCGGCACAGCTCGATACCAGATGTAAACCATCCACGTTCCACTTATAACTGTGACCCAAGAAATGATGGACATACTCCACAAGCCAATTTTCAATCGCTTAACACCCTGATTTGCTCCAGCAGGTGTTAACCATTGTGAGTTCATGGCATAGAGATCAGCAACAGCTCCGGCAAATGCCAGCAAGAAAACGGAGCCTAATATCATACCGTGCAGGACGGTCCACATTTCTTTTACAGAAACTTCCATATTTTATATCCTCATCATCAAAAAAGATTTAAAGCAGCAAACAAAGAATACTTGATACTCTAATTAAAGTTTAATGATTTGTTTTTTATCGGATAAAACCCGACTTTTATCTTTATATTATTGTTGCAGAGTCATTCACAGCATGGGCCGGCTAGAATCCATCATCAACTTTAATTTCAGAAACATCAAAGCCTTGAGTCTTTAAATACTCAAGAAACATCTTCGAATGTTCAGTAGTTGGTTCATAATGGCCGCTTCTTCTTGAAAAATAGATCACCTTGCCATTTTTGATTTCAATTTCACCCGCCATGAGTACTGGCTCTCCGGCCACAAAAGATGAATGATGCAATTTTCCTGGGATTTGCATATTTGAAGCATACATATTGCCCTGCATATCCACAACAAACATAGCACGATTTGAAGCTCGTGAAGAATGCAGACTTCGCGCCCCGGTCGTGCTGAAAGCCTTTCCTCGAGGATCTAAAAACAAACCATTCTGCGCTTTTAAAAGATATCCTTTTCTCTCTTCGGCATTCATGTATTTGACTTTTGATTTAGAAAACGCCATCGATTTACCGACTTCTTCACCGTAATAATCATCATTCAGATCCAGTGGATCAATTTTTCGAACAGGAAGAGGTTGAACCAATTTCTGATCAAGAAGCGCCTGAAGTCTTTGTTTTTGAATCAATGAATTCAAAAACTTTTTATCTGAACCTTTAAAATACTTTGTTAAGCTTTGCACTCCAAGTAAGGAATTACCCAATGCACAAATGACTTCTGCTTTTCGCGACGGATCTATGCAACTTAAACTCTTTTGAAAATAATCAAAAAACATTTGATTCTCAGAAATCTGCTTCGCATAAAGCTTTCGAGGATCTATTGAAATCTTTTTTTGTGCCACAAGTGGTCCAAGAGCGATGTCTTCTTTTCTTTTTTGCTGAAGCAAAAGATCTTTCAGTTGCTGACACGTTAAGTTTTTAATAAATTCCATATCCAAATAGTTTTTTGAAAATGAAATAGACCGCAAATCATTTGAGTTTAAATGTTTTTGAAGATTTTTTTGTACAAACTGAGATTGATTGTAAACACTGTTCAAGATCATTTGTTTTGAGTCATTGTCTTTAAAACACTGACGATCACTTTCTAATGCATCCATTGCAAAATCAGCCGCTGTATAAATGGTGCTGGCGATCCCTAATCCTGACAGAATTGATAAAAACCGGGGTCCAAGTTTTTGAACAATCTGTGGAATTTTTTGAACCATCATTTTTTGTGTTTGCGAACTTAGTTTTTGATATCCCTTACCCCCTGCATAAATCGCCAAACCGCTGCAATTTAAAGTTGCTGACAGATCGACCTGTTTTTCTGGACACTGAAGGGCCAGTCGACTTAAGGATTCTTCATTAAGATTTGAATAAAACTCTTGGCAATTTAAGCTTTTATTTATTTCACAACTTGATTCTTGCAAAGTTCCGCTGGCAGTTCTCAAATCGCTAGAACAAATTTGTGCCTGCGCTTCAAAAACAAACATCAAAAAAATAAACAAAAAGGCCATTTGCTGAGAAAAATTCATCCCTATCTTGTCGGATGTTTTCTAAGAAATTCACCACAAACCAAAGACTAGTTCATCCTATTTTCGCTTAAAAAACTTAACAAAAAAATGGATGTTGCGCCGGCCATCCCGCTATGCAAATCTCAGCAGATGACGGACTCACTGCAGGTCATGATAACAATGTATCTGGGTACAGTCGTTATCAATATTATTATTTCATTTATTCAGTATCAGGTCGATCGCAATCAAGCTCAGCGCGCCATTTTTCTATTTTGGATTTGGACAATTATTTCCTTTGTCGCAAATGGGTGGTTACCCGAGAATGACATGCGGATTATCGTTGTTGCCTCGTTGGGAACATTTTTCTCTAACTATTTCTTAGGATCTTTTTTTGCACGATTACATGATCTTGAAATTCCAAGGAAATCATTGTTCATCGTTTATTGTATTTTAATCTTCTCATCCTACCTTTTATCGTTAACTGGCGTTAGTTTCACACTGTATGCCTACCCTGGTATTATTGCTTGTTCATTTCCACTTTTTTATACTTTCTATTTAGTTACTATAAAAAAGAAGTCTCCGCTGACAACTGTTCAAAAAATATTTGTCGTCATTTGCTTTATTTATGCTATTCACCTGTTGGATTGGCCTTATTTTAAGCCCCGACCGGATCTGATTGTCATTGGGTTTTGGATAGCCTTTATCCTGATGCACACTCTTTCTATTCTGACCCCGTTCATGGGTAATGAAAATCTACTTCAGCGACGGAATGCAAGACTTAGTGAAGAGGTCAAAGAAAAAGCTCGCCTGCTCACGACGGCTGAACTTAAAATCTGGGAAGGCAATAAATTGGCCAGTATAGGCCGAATGGCTGGTGGCGTGGCTCATGAAATCAATAATCCATTGCAGATTATTTCGTTGCAAGCCGATGAACTGATTTGCCTCAGTGAATCCGGTTCCGTTTCAGCTGAACATGTGGTGGCAGGATCTGATAAAATTTTACAGATGGTCAACCGTATTTCCAACATCACCGAAAGTCTTCGTAAGGTGGCTCGTGATCGTCGCACGGTTGATTCTCAAAAAAATGATTTGGGTCAAATTGCTGAAGACACATTGTCGTTGTGTTTTAATAGAATGACGGCCTTGGGTATCAATTTTATCTCTCAAATACCGGAACCCCCATTACCTATAAATTGCAATGCCATCGAAATTTCGCAGGTCCTATTGAACCTCATGAATAACGCCATTGATGCAGTGGAAACTTTAGATGACAGACAGATAAAACTGACAATCCAGAAAATAAGATCCATTTATAGAATTACAATCGAAGACAGTGGCTCTATAGATCCAGAAATTGCATCAAGGATGATGGAGCCCTTCTTTACAACAAAGCCTGTTGGCAAGGGCATCGGCTTGGGGCTCAGTGTTGCCAAATCCATAGTTGAAAATCATAATGGCCAGCTTTATCTCGATACCAAAAGTAAACGCACACGATTTGTTTTAGAGCTTCCGTTCTAGCCGAAAATTCAGCCATATAATTGCTCTATCGTCTAGAATCTAGACAGTCCTTTCAGCTTAAACCTTATATAAGCACCTATTCTAAGGCCTTTAATTCGCATAGTTTTAATTAGAATTGGAAACCAAAAATGATGAAGACTCCGTTTATTTCTTTTATTTTAGCGCTCTTTATTTCTGTCATAGGAAACTCGGCCTCATTATCAGATTTACGTAAATTTGAAACAGCAACAGCTCAGAATCCAGAAATAATCACCAAGCCAGCATTAATTTTTAATCAAAAAAACGATACATTGGTATTTGAAAATTTAGAGTATACAGTTCTGTCAAAAAAAGAATTCCTTTCACTCGAATCACAATTGCGTTTAAAAAACTACGCCAATGCTTATAAAAAAGATGGATGTTACGCCAAGTCTCATCTTATTAGTTATGAACTTTATAGAGTTGGAATTAAGCACAATAAAATCCTGATTTTTGGAAATGAATTGGGTGATGTGCAAGTAACCAATCCTGATCACTCTGTTATTTTATTTAAGTTTCATATCGCCCCAATTGTACTGGTCAGAGAAATCGATAACTCCATCATGCCTTATGTCTTGGATTTAACTTTTTTTGATAAAGCTCCACACTATGACGCATGGATTGACTTATTCTACAAAAACTCAATCAAAGATAAAGTCACCATTCAGATTGCTCCCCCTCAGTCCATTGACCCCACTTGGCAATTACCAATAGATATGACCTACAGTCCTGAATATCTCTACAGATTTGAAAATGAAGTAAAAGCCATTAACTCTATTAGGCCGTAACCCTAGCTAGACATTCGTCGCAGTTGATACCTTTTGCTATCATAGCTACACTGATTATTCACAATTTAAATCAGAAAATGAGTGTGCTATGAAGCAATTATTGATTTTAGCTGCGGTCCTTGTTTGTTCTTCTTTTGCTCAAGCACTTCCAAGTGCCGAAGATATTATTAACAAAGTTGCTCCGATTCTTTGGAGTAAAGATCAAACTCAGGCCATTTTATTCAGTCTTAAGTATCCTGATTGTTCTGCTAAAATTATTTCCTACACTGTTGCGCAGGATTACGCCCTGGTTACTTTTATTAATGGACTTAAAGTGACTAAAATAAAGTCTATCCCTGGAATGTCCAATTTTAGCAATGCACCCAGCTGTAAAAAATTAAATCCACCAGAGCAGGCTTACGCTTTCATCGACAGTCAAGGCGACAAATTTTTAGGAAAATCCACAGCGGATTCTGCAAAATCTTTACTGGCACCATTAATTGCTGAAGGAACTTCTTATATTGATGCCCAAATCCTGGCTATTCCTTATGTGGGTACAATACTTGGCAATTGGAATTGTGGTTGCGATGCCGCCTTTGAAACAACATTTCAGGTTGAAGTGATGGCCGATGCCGCTGTTGCAGACGGAATTGCCATCGGCAAAGCCGCAAAAAACAAAGACATCACAAAAGTCATTGAGATTTTAATTGATAAAGCCGGATCTAAAATCGCGTGTGAATTGGCCTCGGAATTTATTGGCACCGGAAGTATTCCAGTCATCAGCTCAGTGGTTTCAAAAACGTGTTCCAGCGTTCTCGGAAAAGGCATTAGCTGGTTAAAAACAGCTGCCGGCGATATCGGCGAAGCCCTTGGAATTGTTGGTTATCAACACATTCCTACCGACCAGTACTATCAGCAGAACTGGGTTCCCCATTTAGATAACGGCGCCAAAACGGCTTCATTTTACGGGGGCGATGCCCTTTTTCAGTTTGAAGTTCCGATCTATAACGGCTGTTTCGATTATTTTTCAAAAAGCAATATGTCCGATTCAACTGCCTCCGGCGAATGCGATGAAGAACGTGAGAAATTTTCAAATCAAGCCAGTGCATTACAAGCTAAAATGGAAGAAGACATTCGAAAACAAATCGGTATGGTTTACGATAGCAAAGTGGATCAGTGGCGCGCCAGTTATATAAATCTTTGTAAAGTGAATGATCCGAGTGTTCCTAATTCAAATAAATTAACTGAGACTTGTAATCAAAATATCGCTAATGCTTTTAACAGCGGAAAACCTGTGGCTGTACAAGCTTGGAAAAAATGTCAACTTCCTGCCAACTTCTCATATGATATTAATAAATGTCTGAAAATTGGAAATGAGTCGAGCCTAGGCGCTCGCAATAACGCCATTGCAGAAATCGCTACAATGAATAATGCCTATGCTGTTAAACTCATTGTAGAATCTATCAGTAAAGGTGCAGCTGCCGCAAAACAAAAAGCCATGGACGATGAATTGGCGTCTTGGATTCCACAATGTCCCTACAGTTTAAAAGAGACCTGTGTAGCCAAACTCAAGCAAGGATGGAATGTTTGCCAAGCTAATATCGCCTTGATTCCTTATAACAAAGGTGGAAAAGAATTTAAAGATCAAGATATTAAAGTTGTTGCGGCGACAATGGCTTCCTGCCAGAAACTTTATGCGACATTAACAACGGGCTACACCAAACACGCTGACAATAAAATACTCATGATGGCACAAGAATCCACTTGTGATCCCTATAAAAGTAAATCCACTTTGTTTGCTCGTTGCAAATTTGACTTACAAATTTCTATGAATAAATGCCTTGGTGGCCTACCCTACATCCAGGTATTAACTTCTGTTTCTCAAAATCCGGCACCGGGCGATTGTCCAAAACTTATTTCAGAATTCAATGACAAGTGGCATATTTCGGATTTAGTGAAAAAAACTCTCAATGCGCAAACCGCAGCTTCCATTGCAACTTGTTATAGCCTGGAACTTCCTGGGTGCATTGAGGCTGTCACTGACCAGGTTAACAAATGCCGCGCTGGGATCGACAAACAAGCCGATATCACAGTGCTTTCACTAGCAATCAATTCACCTCAACTAACGAAAGCGAAAAAAGATTTATATGCAATGGCTGCCGGATGCGGACAGTCCATAGCCAAAATCCCGGACACTTTTAAAAAAGGCAAAGGTGCCGAAGTTCTTGTGATGAGTAAATATGGAAAACTATGTCCCGCAATAAATGAAAAATCGGATTACAACTTTCAGTGTAAAAATGAATTATTAAAAACAATTGCCAAATGCAAAGCTGAAGGACTTGCGCAAAAGCGCAGTGGCATTGCTGAACAAGAAGTCAATGCCTGTCACGATCAACTTATGGCAGTGGTTGAACATTTTAATAAACTTGAAAATCCAAAATTTGAAACTGGAAAACTAGATAAACCTGAAGCCAAACAAGGACCTAAAATAGTTCCCAATAAAATGGCGCCCCCGCCGCCAATGGGTTTACCAAAAGATTCTATCGCTCCAGCTGCGGCGACACCAACAGGGTTCACACAGCCTAAGAAAAATCCAACACGTATCGAACCACCTACAGCTCCTAACCGCACAGCTCCCGTTCCGCCTGCCTCCGGAGTTGAGTCATTAGCTGGCAAGTGCACAGTGGCTCGCACTGGAATATATCAATGCAACACAGATGAAGGCCTGGCGCTTTGCGAAGCACTTAAGCGTGACGCCAAAGTTTCAGGCTGCGCAAAGGTGAATTAATTCTATGTTCAAATATTTTTTAGCAGCATCGATGGTCCCGTGTTTCGCTTTTGCAGAAGAAATAGTGACAGGGACTAATGAACAGGCTTTGCAATCATGGCAAGCCAGTGTTCGTGGCAGCAACTATACAAATCATGTCACAGCTCCTGCCAATACAACAACACCCAACAAAGACGGTACATTTTATAAAATAGCGGTGGTCACTGATTTTCGTCAAACCAATGAAATCAAAGGCCTCGTTGATTTTTTACAATTTGGCTTAATTAATTCCAATGATCGCTCGGTGATCAGTCAAACTCCTGCATTAATTAATAATTTACAGGCCGGGCGCAGCACCAACGACTATTTTATTTCAGGCGGAGATATCTCGCCGAATTTTTCCAGCCTGAGTACAAATCTTGGTGCCCGCGGGATTATCGGTCAAAATTTATTCGGAAACTTTCTTGTTTCGGCCTACACAGGCGTTGTTGCAGAAAGTTGGGAAGCATTGAATTCTTCAATACTGCGCAGCCATTTCTTACGTGATATTTATGGTTTGAAAACCGAGTATACTTACTCAGATAGCATTCAACTTTACGCCACCACTCAGGTTGGTTCGGATCGCAGCGGCAGTGTGAATGATCCTGCACTTATTGCGACATCAAATGCAACTAACTTGCAAAGTTCCAGCGTCGGTTTTGCGTTTTCCGAAGGAAATTTTAAAATTGCTGGCGAAATAGCTACCAGCAGTGATCAGCAGGAAACTTTAGCAAATAAATCTGGTCTAGCTAGTATTCTTGATGCTGAATGGGATAATAAAACAGTTGCGCTTCATTTGGGATATCATGATATCAGTGATAAATTCTCAACCCTTTCAGTAAAAGCCCTGCCCGGAGTACGAGAGGCCTATCTCGGAGCTGACTGGGTCGCACAAACGTGGCTGACTGCTGGAGCAGAATTTCGAAACGGAAATGATACCGTTCTTGCAACAACTACCACTTCACAAAGCGCCAAAGCTCAATTCAGTTTTGAATCTGAAAATCCAGAATGGACTTTAAATCTGACTCAAACAGATTCAAAAGCACGGGATATCAGATTGCTGTTGATACAAAATGAACAAAGTGCGGCGACGCTTAAGTACGAAGCTCATCAGTGGAAAATTGGACTCACACACTCTGTGGGGAAAGTAACCGATGCCAGCGCTCCAACAAGTGATGCTAAAAAATTGGGTTGGAATCTTTCAGTAGCAAAAGCTCTTGGTGATGTGACACCGACTCCAACTTCGATCTGGTCTGGAAATGTTGCAATCAGTTACTCTTCGGATGATCATCGATATTTAACCGGAACAAATGTTCTGACGACCAAGCGCTCACTCAGTATTTCGGCAAAGCATATTGAATGGGGAAGCTTAATCCTCAGTGCCGATGATGGCGCCACTCCTCGGCCAAACTTACCCGAACTCACCACTGAAAGCCGACAATTCGATGTGGCCCATGACTTCACAGCAAAAGATAATGCACGGATCTACTGGCTCAGCACTAAAAACAACACTCAGGAAATCGCGCTGGCAACCGAAGAACAAATCCTTGGCGCCGAATACACTCACACTTTTTAAGGAGATTTTATGAAAATATTTTTAATAACAATTTTACTGTCAGCCAGCAGTCATCTTTATGCCTCCGAAAATTCAGAGACTTCATCAAATTCAGTTAAAACTCTCGACAGCAAACCCAGTAAGGTTGGCACTCCTTTAGATGCAAAAAAAGCTTCAGCGGCACTGAATGAATTATTCCGCGCCTACGAATCCGGAAACATAACCACTGCTCGCGAGTTTCTCGATTCTAAAATGATTGGCTTTCAAAAAATGTTAGATGGTATGACGGCCGAATCCAACACATGCAAACAAATCCGTATCCATTTACTGGATACTCAAATTCAAGCTGGCCCAGATATTGTCACCATTCAAAGCAAATGGGAAAAACGCTGTTTGCAACTACCTAACTTCTCTCCGAAACTTTACACCGGACATTCGACCTTTCTGATGCAAAGATCTGGCACGGGGTGGAATTTATCAGGAATCTCTGGAAGCAATCCTTTACAGAATTCTGGCGCCCGTTAGGATTTGAAAACCACTGAAACGAATCCGACTATTTTAACCTATACATTAAAATAGACTTGACTATTTTAATGTATAGGTTAAAATAGTCGGATGAGATACATTGAAGATTTTATTCGAAATGATTTAAATAAAAAAATGGTCTTTTTAGGCGGTCCTAGACAAGTTGGAAAAACGACTTTGGCTAAAAATATCATTAAAAACCGTGGTTTGTATTTAAATTGGGACGATGAGCTTGATCGTAAAAAAATACTTGCTCGCCAGTGGTCTGATGATGATCATTATCTTGTTTTTGACGAACTTCATAAATTTCCACGTTGGAAAAACTGGGTTAAAGGTGTTTATGACACTCAAAAAGAAAATCATAAAATTTTAGTAACAGGCAGTGCTCGACTGGATCTTTATAAAAAAGGTGGCGATTCATTACTTGGACGATACCATTACTACCGACTGCACCCTTTTTCCATCAATGAAGTTCCAAAATCAGTTCATAAAAAAGATGTTTTAAAACGATTAATGAAATTTGGTGGGTTCCCAGAGCCATTTCTTTCAGGAAGCGAAACAGAAAATCGTCGTTGGCGTAAAGAACGCTTTGACCGTATACTAAAAGATGATATTCGCGAACTCGAAGCTGTAAAAGAAATAAATAATATTTCCTTATTGGTTGATTTATTAAAATCGCGCGTCGGATCACCAATAGTGGTCTCTAATTTAGCCAAAGATTTACAAGTGGCTTCGAACACCGTGAAAAATTGGATTGATATTTTAGAAAAGATGTACTTAATATTTAAAGTTCCTGTTTACACAGTGAAAATTGCGCGAAGCCTTCAAAAACCATTTAGAATCTATTTTTATGACAATGCTGATGTTGATGGTGATGACGGAGCACGATTTGAAAACCTTGTTGCAACCCATCTTTTGAAAATGCTACATTATTTAGAAGATACAGAAGGCTACAGATGCGAACTATTTTATATTCGAGATAAAGACGGCCGTGAAGTTGATTTTTGCGTCGTTATCGATGGAAAAGTTGTGGAACTCATCGAAGCTAAACTGAATGACTCTACGATATCAAAGCCACTGATCTATTTTTCAGAAAAATTAAATCCATTAAAATCGACTCAAGTGTTATACTCAGAAATAACAAGGTATAAAAAAAATAATCTTGTCTTAAATGGCGTCGAAGAAGAATTCTCAAAATTAAACAGGTGGAAGTAGTTTATGTCACTTCTCGGAAAACCACTGCAACTCGGCGATATCACATTACCAAACCGCATTATCATGGCGCCTCTAACTCGCTCACGCGCTGGTGATGACCGCATTCCCAATGATCTTATGCGCGACTATTACGAACAACGCGCTTCTGCAGGACTCATAATTACCGAAGCGACTATTATTGATGAAAAAGCAGCCGGTTATGCCGCGACTCCTGGAATTTATAACGAGCAACAAATTGCGGGCTGGAAAAAAATCACAGACGCCGTTCACGCCAAAAGCGGGCGCATATTTATACAGTTATGGCATGTGGGACGCATTTCAGATCCCCTCTTTTTAAATGGTGACTTACCCGTTGCCCCTAGTGCGGTGAGACCCGCTGGACACATAAATCTTGTACGACCTGTTAAAGAATTCGTTACTCCACGTGCACTGGAAACTACCGAAGTGAAGCAACTGGTCCAAAAATACAAACAAGCAGCAATCAACGCACGAAAATCTGATTTCGATGGTGTTGAACTTCACGCGGCCAATGGGTACTTAGTGGATCAATTTTTACAAGAAAAAACTAATCTACGAACTGATGAATACGGTGGATCCATTGAAAACAGAGCGCGTTTTTTACTTGAAATCACAGACGCCTTAATCGAAGTCTACGGCGCTGGACGTGTCGGAGTGCATTTAGCACCACGCATGGATTCACATGATATGGGTGATTCCAACCCCAAAGCCCTTTTTGGTTACGTCGCTCGCGAACTCGGTAAAAGAAAAATTGCTTTTATTTTCACACGTGAAACTCAAGGTCCGGGATTTTTGGGTGATTACCTAAAAAAAGAATTTGGCGGCGTGCTTATCGCTAATCAAAAGTATTCTAAAGAAGCCGCCGAAGAAAGTATTGCTCGAGGCGACGCCGACGCTGTGTCTTGGGGAGTAAACTTCATTGCCAATCCCGATTTACCACTGCGACTTTTAGAAAACCTTCCCTTGAATCCACCCGATCCAAGTCATTTTTATCAGGGTGGCGCAAAGGGATATACGGATTATCCGTTTTATTCAGAAAATTAAAATCACATTCCTACGCTAATACCGAATAATAAACTATTTAATGACCCACTGGATTTTACACCATCGAATTCAACGCCACTTATGAAACGAGAGTTAAGTCCTAAATTAAAATAATATTTACCTCTCCAATAACCTCGTTCGACATTCGAAAACATAACATTATATCTTAATCCTAATTGACCGGCAGCATATGGCGAATTGGATTTAAATGCATCATCAACATTTCCCAGACTCATATGTCCGGACTCGCCGCCAATCCTCAAGTAGATATTTTTATCTTCATTTATAATAAATCGTTTCACATAACCAATACCAAATCCTCCAATCGACCACGTGTCATGACCAATAAGAGGATGCAAACTTTTGTAATTATCTGAAGCCCTTGCTGAAGCGTACCCCAGATCCAAATACATTCCATTATTTGAAGCACCTAATACATTCCATTCAAATCTAACTTCAGAAGCTAAACTCTCACTAGTCAAATCACTAAGATCACCTTGAATGAACGTTGGCCCTAAATACATACTTAACATTGTAATTTCGCTATCAACTAAACTTTCGCTTCCCTTAAATTCAGGATTCTTCGCATAGGTGATATTGATATCACAATTTTTTTGATCAACCATGACAGGTATTTTTACCAACATAGTCGTCGCATCTCTAAAATCAGATTTTTGATGAAATTTTAAATACCCTGCCGATATCATTTTAGCAGGCAAAAAACCGGTCACACTCAAATCCAAATCAAAATACTTAGTCACTTCATTGTTATAATTTACTGTCGCCAAATTATTAAATATTTGCGCGCCACTATTGCTGTTATTTTTCATACCTAAAAACATCACTGAAAAAGGAGATAAATTGTATATTTTTGATTCAATGATTAACCCACACTGTTCAGTTAATTTCGTGGTCGTTTTAACTCGTGGATCAACCCAATAGTCAGATTCATAAGGCGCAAGACCACTTGCCGAAGTCGCAGACAACGCCATACCAACACCCACAGCCGTTGCAACACCGACAGCTGCATCACCAGCGCTTGCAAAACAATTAATATGAAAACAAAAAAACAAAGAGAATATTATTCTTTTCACTTCAGCTCCTCATTTCGTATAAAAACGTTAGAGCTTAAATATTTATTTGATTTGCTGACAACTGGAATACGAAGCTCTCCAATTAAGTCATTTTTACCAATTAACGTGACATCATTCTGAGTTAATATAACCTTACAATCAATGATGTACTCTTTCGTAGCTTCAAGGGTATTTGAACTATTTTCTGGGTTAAATAAACACGTTGCACTTATACTATTATGCAAATATTTAAATTTAACATCATCAAGATTAACACTGACATTATTTTTAATATCAACATTTTTCACAAAAATCTTAAAAGCAATTTCTTGATCAGAATTTTGTATATTTTTAGAAATTGGTTTTTTTAGAAACATAAATGAATTTGAAGTAATTATCTCATCTACCTTATTCAATTCATACACAACATTTGGTGGATCTTGCATCAATATCGGGTTTATACAAGATGTCATTAAAACCATAAAAAAAGCCAATAAATATTTATTCATTTTGTTATTTAAGCACATGTTAATTATTTTGCAATTCAAGTAACTCGACTTGAGTCCACACCAGGTGTCCAAAACTCTTTGAGCGCAATATAACAGTTATTAAATTAGCAGGAATTCCGAACCACTATCTTTGGATTGCTCATCAAAATCGAATGCGCCCACCCCCTGGAGAATTCAATCCCATTCTTCCTTGGCTTGGCATTGGGTCACTTATAATTTCTCTTTTTATCGGCATTGGCGTTACTATTTTTATTATTTACAACTCTGTTCATAAAAAAATAAAAGAAGCCGATGATGTTATTTCTCAAATACAGTCAGGAAATTTAAAAGCTCGATTCAAAATTCAGCGACGTGATGAATTTGGCGAAGCCATGGTCCGTTTTAACAAAATGGCCGATGAAATTGAAAAATTGGTTGATCATCTTAAATTTGTCGAATTAGCTCGTACCAAACTTATACAAGAGCTTGCACACGATACAAAATATTTCACCATTCAAAATCTTTTGCAAACAGGCATCCATTGCTTGCTGCTGGGCGGTCTTCGACACCTCAGCATTCTGTTCTTCAGAAATTTCTTTTGCCAATCGGTCAGCATTTACAAATGATAAGTTCTTATTTTTTAAATATATGTCGTAAAATTTTGATTTGCCAGCGCCATTCCCACCAGCAAGTATCCAAAGTTGTTTCATCTAAAAAAACTACCGCGTCATCTTTTTTACGGATTTTTCTGGTACAAATTTTCCATCAGAAAATTGGCCGAGAGTTTTCTCTCCCTCACTAGTCATACGAAAAAACATACCCAGTTTTTTAGGATTTTCTTCATACCAAACTTCGTCTTTAATGACCTTTGATTTAATAATGCCAGTCTTGCGATCTGACTCCACCTCATCAAATACGCTATCAAAATCAACAGGTTCAGATTTTTTTCTAAGCACTTTGATTTCAGCCTCTCCACTGACTAAGGCTGCAACATCAGCAGGAGTCATATTTATCTCAGCCTCTTTTCCAATTTGAGCCCAGAACTCAATTTGTTTAGTCAGTGATCTGTAGCTCATCTTAATCTGCTGCTTTGCATCTTCTAGCAACTCATCGCTCACTCGAATTGGAATAGACATCATCTTCTCCTTTTAAAGAATTGTACACATACAGTGTATCACAAAGTAGCATATTGCTACAACCAGAAAAATACTCAGTAAAATCATACATATAGCTCGACCAATCGGGAAAATGCTTCATACGCGTTTTTTATCAATATCTATCTTAAACAACGATCGCTCACTCGTTTCTAAAATGTAAATCGACAGCTCAGTCGATGAATAGATTTCGTAGCCTTTTCAGTTATCTCGACCTCGAAGCCCTATGACCTTGTTAGTATCCAATTTCAAAATAAAACAATCGATGCCATTCTAAAAAAGAGCACTGCTTCAGGCGAAATTATTTGCAACAAATATTCTTCTCAAACTGGGCAGGACAAAGCAGAATACAAAATTGGAGTCGGTCAGTCAGAAAATATAGAATTTGTAACTTTTAATGCTGTTGCAATGGACAATGAATACAGCTGCCAAGGGGTAAAGATATTTAATTCTTCAAAAGTTGTTTTAGATACTGGTGCCGTTATTGCGAGTCATGTAAATAAAATACACTCGGCACCTTTAAAATAGTTTTAAATCAACTCACCTTTGAAAAATTCAAAGTTGTTTTTTGGCCTAATACACCTAGCACTCTAAATAAGACATCGAGTGTGATATCACTCGTGTCACCTTTTTTAATATTCGACTAATTCGCGCGAGTGATATTTTAGCACGCTTAGACATTTCTATCAGATATTAAAAGTACAGAAACTGAATCCTAATTAACAATTTGAATCAAAACGTCCCAAAAAGATCCACGGTCTGAATTTATTAAGATTCCACTATTTTTAAAAGTTATCTTTTCTTAATTTTTTAGCAAAATATTCCGAAATGTAACGCTAGTACTATAATTTATAGTTCTCAAAGAAACGAGATGAAATGAGCTCGGGCAACGACAACATACTGATAGTTGACGATAACATCTCTATTCAAGACGATTTTCGTAAAATTTTAAACTCATCAGCTCAGGAATCCGATCCCAAAATGAATGAATTAGAGCAACAACTCTTTGGAGAAACGAGCTCATCTGAAAGTCATTTTTTTAACAACAAACAGATTAACTATCGACTTTCGTTTTCAAGCCAAGGAAATGAAGCCATAGAAAAAATCATTGAAGCTGAAAAAAAAGCAGACTCCTTTTCTGTTGTTTTTATGGATGTGCGCATGCCTCCTGGAATTGATGGCATAGAAGCCGCTTCTCAAATTCGAAAAATTGCTCCTCATACTCAAATAGTTATTTGCTCAGCCTACTCTGATTATTCCTGGGAGGACATGGTCAAGAAACTTGGAAATCCCGAGGGGATTATTTTTTTAAAGAAACCTTTCGATAAAATTGAAGTTCAACAGCTCGCATTATCTTTAAGTGAAAAATGGAAAACCGCTCGCAAGCTGGAATATCACATCAATAATTTGGAAAAAATCGTCAAAGAAAAAGTCGATGAACTTGCTGTCGCTCAAATGCAAAGTGTTGAGTCCGCTAAGTTTGCAGCTTTAGGTATTATGTCAGCTGGTTTAGCGCATGAGTTGAACACTCCTTTGTGCGCCATTCTTATTGCGTCAGAACAAGTTATTGAGAAACTGGCCGATGACGCCGAGACACCCAAAACAAAATTAGTATCAAAGCTATTGAAGCAAATTGTCTCCATGGCTGAAAAAATGGCTACGATTATAAAGGCCTTTAGAGGTTATTCTAGAAATGAAAAAAATGATTCCTATGAATTCATCAACGTAAAAAGCATTATCGACAATGCTCTTTTATTCTGTGAACACAAGTTTGTAGAAAATAAAATTGAACTTCATGTCGAAAACAGAACCCAATCCGGAGAGCTCAATTGCCATCCTGCCCAAATATGTCAAGTCGTATTAAACCTTCTTAATAATTCATTTGATGCTATTAAGAACCAAACAGAGAAATGGATTAAGATTGAGCTCGATGAAATTGATAATAATATTCAAATCGTTGTCATAGATAGCGGACAAGGAATTCCTGAACATGTTGCAAAGAATATCATGGTGCCATTTTATACAACAAAAGAAGTGGGACAAGGCACTGGGCTTGGCTTAAGTATTTCAAAGGGTATTATCGATCAGCATCGCGGAACATTCCAACTTGATACGACACACCCGAACACGCGATTTGTGGTTAAAATCCCTAAAACTCAACCCTTATGAAAGATCATGTCCATTTAAAAAAAGGAGTTTCTTGTGCGTGCATGTAAGCTGTTACTCATTTTACTTTTACTCAGCTCATCCACTGTCTTTGCCGAGAAAAAAATTAAAATTGCCGTTATTCCCAAGTCCACCCACCCCTGGTGGTTAAAAATGAAAGCCGGAGCTCAGAAGGCCGCCCAAGAGCAGAATGCACAAATTTTTTGGATCAGCCCAGAGACTGAGGATCAAGTCGAAAAGCAAATCGAATTCATGAATGGATTGATTGATAAAACAGACGGAATTGTCTTAGCTCCTCTAGATACAGAAAAACTGGTGGCCTCTGTTGAAAAGGCCATGGCCCAAAAAAAGCCCGTCGCTATTGTCGATGCCATGATCAACACCTCCAAAACAACATCCTTTTTAGCAACTGACAATAAAAAGGCTGGAGCTGTCGCCGCTGCAGAAATGGCAAAAGCGCTGACTACTAAAATCCAACCAAAAACAAAACCCAAAGTCGCTATTTATCGATTTATAAAGGGAATACAAACAACAGATGATCGAGCACTTGGTTTCGAAGAGGCTGCCGCCAAACTGCAGCAGTTTGAAATTATACGAGAAGACTTTTATGCTGGAACCACCGAGGTGACTTCAATCAACGAAGCAACAAGATTATTAAAAAAATATCCTGATTTAAAAGGGATTTTTGCGGTCAATTGGCCCAGTTTTGAAAATCTCTATCGAGCTGTTAAAAAAACAGGAAGTGCCGGAAAAATTAAACTCGTGGGTATAGATGAACCCGAGGCTTGCTTGGATGGCATACGTAAAGGTGAAGTCTCAGCGGTTATTATGCAGGATCCATTTAATATGGGCTATCTCGGGGTTAAAGCAGTTGTTAATGCTTTAAAGAATAAACCCGTTGAAAAGCACATTGATACGGGAACTGTTGTCATCACTGCGGAAAATATTGATAGTCCAGAAATTAAAAAAGCTCTCAAACCAAAATCAGAGTGACCCGTGTTTTTAAGAACCATCCGCTCAAAACTATTATTATCACTGACTTTTTCAGTTTTACTGGTTGGAACCGGATTGACTTTGGGAGCTTCATGGATGACGACCAAACAAATCCGTCATCAGAATGAAGAGCGTATACATGCAGCTATCACAAGCATGCAACGCTCTTTTTTAAATGCTGTTAAAACAGATCAAAAGTTAATTTCAGATTTTTGTGCTCGAGATGACGTCGCTCGAAAATTCAACACAGCAGCCCTACTGGGTTTTATAGAGGATGATGTCATAGCAAAAACAAATGAACTCAGAATTTCTTTGCACGCCAAATCCTTAGCTGTTTACTTAAAAGAAGAACAAAATCCAAATATTTTCACACTTCGCATTATCTCAACACCCACCGAGGGTTCTCGCAGTTCTTTTAATAATGATCAAATCGAACAATCAAATTTTTCTAAATATTTTGAAAAAAGCACACCTGCATTTCGGCTTGTCTCTACTGATGAAGGCTATGCCGCCAAGTGGGATTTTTCTTTTGTAAGCCTTATTGATGACCCAAACTATGGACTTAAAAAAAATGATGTCATCGGAAAAATAACTGTTGAAAACACAATTAATCTAGATCTTGCTGAAATGGGTAAAGATCTTGGTGTTTCTTTTAGTATTTATGATATTTCGGGTCGCGTTGGAATTTCGGAAAATACATTCCCCGATTTAGATCTTAGTACTGCTCGCGAAACAATGGGACGAATCACTCACATAAATGATCAAAAAAATCTAGCCTATGATTCTGTTTTAGTTCCACTCACAGTGGACGGAGAAATAGTTGGCTATGCCTCGGCAAGCATTGCTCTGTCCATCATTTTCCAAAGAACCGTTCAAACGATTGAAGTCCTAATTTGGATTGGCCTTTGTATCATTATTGTCATCCTTGTTGCGTTTATTCCATTTGTAGATATCAGCATTGCTCGTCCATTAACAAATTTTGCCCGCGTTTTTAAAGATGTCAGCGAGGGCAAATCAGATTTAAATGTCCGATTGAAAGCAAACACACAAAATGAAATTGGCGAATTAGCCGCCGCGTTTAATACGATGGCTGAAAAAATTGAACTCACAACAACTGATTTGAAAAATGCAGAATCGGCTTTACGTGAAAGCAATCTGGATCTTGAAAAAAGAGTCATCGACCGAACCAAAGAACTCAAAGAAGCCCAGACAATGGCATTGGAAAGTGCACATGCCGCAGGAATGGCTGAAATTTCTACGGGCATGCTTCATAATATAGGAAATATCGTTAACAGCGTGAATATTTCCACTGAAGAGCTTGCTGAAATAACTGCTTCATTAAAAGTAAAAGAGTTAAATAAAGCCAATCAACTTTTGCAAGAGCAACTTCCCAATTTAGCGCATTTTTTTACTGAAGACCCTCGTGGAAAAGCTTTGATTAGCTATTATAGCACTTTAGGAGAGGCTTTTAAATTATCACAGGATAAGCAAACTCAAGAAATTCTACGGATGCGCAAGCAATTGTCCTTAATTAATGATGTGATCAGCACTCAACAGCAATACGCCAAGAAAGATCTTTATTTAGAAGTCATCTCATTAAAAGAACTTCTTGAGGATGTCTTAAATCTTCAAGAAAAAACTTTAGAAAATCACCATATCCAGATAATCAAAAATATTCCCAAGGACGATTTTCTGGTTAAGATTCAACGTGTGAAAATTGCCCATGTGCTTATGAATCTCATCAAAAATGCCATAGAAGCCATGGAGTCCATTCCCGCAGATGAAAGAATCCTTACTCTAACAATAGAGCGTTTAACAAACTCTGAAGTTTGCATTAAAGTCATTGATAAAGGCTGTGGCATTTCCCAAGAAAATCTAACAAAAATATTTATTCATGGCTTTACAACCAAGCAAACAGGTCATGGCTTCGGCCTTCACTCTTGTGCCAATGCCATGACAGAAATTGGGGGACGCCTCGAAGTGAATAGTCCCGGCCCAAATCAAGGCGCTGAGTTCGTCATGATTTTTAAAATCTCACAATAGCACAGTAAATTTGTAAAAGTTTGTAAGACATAATTTCTAGTGCTACCATTTAACTACATTTAATTTTAAACCCCAGGGGCCAAATGAAGAACGTTATCTTGATGGTCGATGACAACGCAGAGATGCGCAGTGTATTTTCTGATTTACTAGCACCTACAAAACTAAAAGTTTTGACCTTTCCTAGCGTGAAAGAGGCTCAAATTTACCTTATCAACCCGGAAAGTAGACAGAAAGTATTAGCCATAGTTTCTGATCTGATGATGGGACCAACTGATGGCTTGGAATTTCTTTCTTATGTCAAAAAAAATCCTGATCTGGCCCATATTGATTTTTTTCTATTCACGGGTGCGGATGTCTCTGTATTCAGACCTTTCATCACACCATTCAAGCTAAAAGGAATTATTGAAAAACCCTTTAATCGAAAAGCGCTGGTGCAAATGCTCACCGACTTACTACCAGCTAGTGATGTCATCAATAAATCGGCAGCATAAGTGCTGCCTTTGCCACGGACAGGCATTATTGTTTGGTTAGATATTCTTCAAGCTTATCAAAGCTTCCGCCCCAGCCTTGCGACATTCCAAGTTTAGATTTATTGAATGTTTCACGCTCTGCTGGTGTCGCATCTCCGACCACTTCCCATTTGATGGTCACTCGGGTTTTTTCAGGGCCTTCGGCTTCAAGCGAGACAGTTGTCTTCATGATTTCAGGCCACGTGGGAGCCATTGGATGACGAGATATATTTTCATTTTCATCGCAGAAGAATTGAGTATAGACAAAGCGATGGGGTTTAACGATTTCCAGATAGTTGGCTTTACCGTATATCTTCGTGTCACCAACACCCATCATGCAGTAGAAGGCACTGCCCCCCGGCTTAATGTCAGCCCTTAAATAATTTATTTTAGACCCTGCTGGCCCCATCCATTGACTGAGATGCTTTGGATCAGTCCACACTTCAAACATCAAATTCAGTGGAGCATCAAAAGTTTGATTGATAACAAAAGTATCTTCTTGGGTGGATTCCATTTCTAAGTATTCGGCAAGTCGATCCCAAGTTGAGTTTCCGCCAGCTTTTTTGATGAATTTCTTGGTCTCGGCAGCGGCTTCAGCCGTAGCTAAGGCCATAGTCATTTCCATTCTCGTTTTGCCTTTAAGATCAATAAAATTAACAGTCACACGAAACAGCGGCGGCTGGTCATCATTACCACCATGATCATAAACCATACGAGAATATTTTTCGACTTCGAGATATTTAGTTTTGTTAGGATAATCAACACCATCAGGCCCATGCATTGTGTAGTTCCAATGGCCACCCGTTCGCACATCTTTACTATGATTGGTCAGCGTAAACCCACGAGGCCCCCACCATTGAGCCACTTGTTTAGGGTCAACCCAAGCATCCCAGACCATCTTCACTGGAGCATCATAAATGCGTTCAATATAGAGCTCATTGGGTTTACTTTTTCCGGCCATTTTTTCGTCCCTTCTTCTTCGTCGTCTTTTTTAAAGTTATTGTTTTTAAATAAATATCAAGCCTGTCAAAGCTTTCTTCCCAAAATTTTCTATAGTCGCCAATCCAATCGGCGACTTCTTTCAGAGGTTCAGACTCAATACGACAAGGACGCCATTGCGCGGTTCTTCCCCTGGAAATAAGCCCTGCCCGTTCAAGCACTTTCAAATGTTTGGTGATCGCCGGCGCTGAAATATCAAAAGGCTCGGAGAGCTCTTTCACAGTGGCTTCGCCATTGGACAATTTAGATAATATGCCTCTACGAATTGGATCCGAGAGAGCCATAAATGTCAGAGTTAATTTATCTTCCGCCTGCTTCATAATTATCCAATCGGTTAATTAACCAATACGTTAATTATAAAGGAGAAAGGTCTTTTGTCAAGAGGGTCTGTTTACGGCCGTACCAGATTAAAACTCATACTCTCGTTCGATTTTACAAATTTTTACTTTGAAAGATTTATACCAGTCAGATTTTCCGCGCTGTTGAGCAACCAAATGCTCTTCGTTTTTTTTCCAGTTTTGAATATCTTCAAGCGTTTCCCAATATGAAATTGTGATCCCAATACCGTTATTATCTCTCACGCTTTCTATATCTAGAAAGCCTTTTTGAGTTTTTGCAAGTTCGACCATATGATAAGCTGTCTCCTCGTATCCAGAAAGATCGTTGTCATTTCTTTCAGACGAAAAAATTACGGCATAAGCGTTTTTCATTAAATCTACTCGTTTCTTAAAATGTCAGGAACTACAATTGTCCCAAAAGACTCTATTAAGATCAAATATAATTGAATCCTACTGGGACTGCTGGCAGCAGATGAACATAAATAGCAACCATCATCATCACAATCAAACTTTGATTATTTGACTACACGATTTCATTCCAGAAGGCATTGCGTAGAAATTGTTAAGAAAAATGAAGAATGAATACCGATCCCCTCTTGACAGAATTCACATACCCTAGTCTTCTAAATCTCTGTACTATTTTAACAGTTTTTAAAGGAGACTCGTTATGCGATTTTCACCTCTTAAGAGAAATTTCTGCGCACTGGGTATGGCCGTTTTTATTTCAAATATTCCTCAAATTGTTGTGGCGGAAACTGCTTTAACAATGATTCCCACATCTACAGTTTTACAAAATTTATCTGTTCAGGATGCGAAGGAAAGTGTTTCAGCCTTTATGAGTCGCACAGATGTGCAGCAACAATTGCTTGAACGTGGATTATCTGCAGCAGAAGTTGAACAACGACTCGCGGCGCTTTCTCCTAGTGAATTGAATTCATTGGCTTCACAAATGAATGAAGCCCGTGCCGGCGGAGATATTCTGGTAACAATTCTATTGGTTGTATTAATCATTTTCCTTATTAAACGCATTTAGTGAGTTCCATGAAGCAGGCCGTTTACTTAATTCTTGCGGTTTGTTTTTCGGGATGTGTCAGTTCAACCAAACAGACCGATCTTCTACTAGCGAACCCACTGTCGATTCCAGCTCAGCATCACATTGCTGATGCCCCCTTTATCAATCAAGAAGCAGGTCATTGCGGACCTGCGACATTAGCCATGGCGATGAATTCATTAGGCCAGTCGATCACTGCTGATGAACTGGCATCGCACGCATTTACTCCCGGAGCCAAGGGAACATTTCAATCTGATATGATTGGCGCAGCCCGAAGGCAGGGATTGCTGGCATTACCCATTACAGGAATGGAAAACCTGCTTCAAGAAGTTGCCGCGAATAACCCCGTCATTGTTTTTGAAAATCTAGCATTAAAATGGATACCCCAATGGCATTACGCTTTAGTTATCGGATATGATTTGAAAAGGCGTCATATTGTTATGCATTCAGGCCCCGAAGCCTTTAAAGAATGGGATTTACGAAAGTTTGAACGATCATGGAAGCTAGCAGATTATTGGGGCTTGGTTATCCTTCGACCTGATCAACTATCCCCGACTGCGAACGAATTGACACATCTCAACGGCGCCTCAGCGCTAGAACAAATAGGGAAAACAACCGAAGCTGCGACGGTGTACAAAACAATTTTATCAAAATGGCCCCAAAGCCTCGTAGCCCTTATTGGACTTGGAAATATCCATTTCGCACGTCACGAATTTGAAAAAGCTATTTTTTTTCTGCGCCAAGCAACCGAAACTCATCCGAATTCAGCAGCGGCCTGGCATAATCGAGCGATTGTCGAAAAATCTCTTAAACAGAAATCCGCAGCCCGGGTCAGCGCAAAAAAGGCCTTAGAAAAAGCAGCCTTAGAATCAGCTGAACTGTTCAATCAGTATAAATTATCGCTGAGTCAGATTTTTTAAATGTTCTAATTGGAATAGCAAATACATTAGCCTACACTGACTCTAATATGGCGGCAATTCCCATACCGCCCGCAGTACAAATCGAAATTAGCCCACGTTTTTTTCCTTTAGATAACAGTTTTGCAAGAGTCCCCACGATTCTTGCGCCAGTCGCCGCGAATGGATGACCAATCGCGAGACTGCTGCCAACAACGTTTAATCGCGACCGATCAACTGTACCTAGAACATTTTGTAATCCTAAAATATCATTACAATATTCTTTTGATTCCCATGCCTTTAAATTACAAAGAACCTGTCCAGCAAATGCCTCGTGAATTTCAAAATAATCAAAATCAGAAAATGAAAGTTGATTGCGACTCAGAAGCTGCGCCACTGCTTTTGTGGGTGCCATAAGAAGTCCAGCGCCTTTTACAAAATCTACTGCTGCAACTTGAATATCAACAATTTCAGCTAGGGGTTGCAATTTAAGCTTGTCGGCTCCAATAGAGTTACCAATCAGCACACAAGCCGAGCCATCAGTCAAAGGTGAGCTATTTCCGGCAGTCAGGGTTCCATTTTCATGATCAAAAACAGGCTTTAGCTTAGATAATTTATCAATTGATGTATCGTTCCGCAAAGTTCCATCTTTTGTGATTCCGCTAAATGGAGTTATAAGATCATCATAAAAACCAGATTCATACGCTTTGCTTCCATTTTTATGACTGGCTAAAGCAAGTTCATCTTGCTCCACTCTAGAAATTTTCCATTCCTTCACCATCAATTCACAGTGAGCCCCCATAGAAAGATGAGTTCGCGGTTCGTCGATAACAGGAGTTTTTGGTTTTAAATCACCAAATCTCAAATGACTGAAAACCTTAAGACGGTCAGATAAACTCTTTGATTTGTTTAATTGTAATAGACCTTGTTGAAGCCGTTCAGAGACTTCAATAGGCAAATCACTATTAGTGTCAACGCCGCCTGCGATTCCAGTATCAATAGCACCAACATGGGCTTTAAGCGCTAATTGCCAAAGCGTTTCCAATCCAGTTCCACAAGCACGCTGCACATTATATGCCGGTGAATTTGGATCGAGCTTCGTGGAAAGGATTGCTTCACGAGACAAGTTGAAATCTGACGAACTATTCATAACAGCTCCGAAGGAACTATCATCAATCAAGCACCCTTGAAGATTGTAACGCTCGACGAGGCCATTGATCGAAGCTACGAGCAAATCCTTACGAGTGGCTTCGCTATACGAAGTTTGACTTTTAACGAAAGGGATTCGATTGCTTCCTAAGACGAATACTTTATTCGTTGATGTTTTCATTTATTTAGCTCCGAGTCTTCGATCGAGAGATTTACTCATCATCTTGAGTAAGAATTTCGGAGCAAATTTATTGAGAAAATAAACCTGTCCAGTTTGCTCAGGTCGTATTTCAAAAGTATTATTTTGCATTCCCTTAATAGCAGATTGAATAAGTGCTTCAGCAGTGATTAGTTTAAAATCTGCAACGTCTTCTTTGTCGAAAACATCTACTAAGTCTGTTTGTGTTGCTTGTGGCGCAAGCTCAAATACTTTTATAGATGTATGCTTAAGCTGCTCACGAAGTGATGTTGTAAATGAGATAAGCCCAGATTTTGTTGCACTATAGACTGGTGCCAGCGGCAATGGAACAATTCCCAACAGAGAAGTGACATTCAAAATGACCGCTTCTTTTTGTTTTTTTAAATGCGGTATGAATTGATGTGACATCCAAATTGGGCCGTTCAAATTTGTTGTGATTTCTTGTGTTAACGAAATGAGATCTTCGTCAGGGCTATAAAAATTGGTCACTCTCATTACCCCTGCATTATTGATGAGAACATTCAACGAGGGATGGTTCTCTAAAATAGTAGCGTATAAAGAGCGAATTGCATCTGGGCTTGTGACATCGCTTTTATAGGTTATGAGCTTAGAATATTGCTTTTTCGCCTGATCAAGTTTTGCCTGATTTCGGCCTGTGATTATAACTGTATTATTTAACTCCAAAAGCTGTTTCGCAAACTCCAAACCAATCCCGCTTGAGCCGCCCGTTATTAAAATGGTATTTTCAGACATTTTCATTGTGATCTCCTTTTGTTAATGTATTAAAAATTGGACTTACTCTACCGCTCCTTGAGACATCAAAAGCAAACTGAGACAAATGACGTAAATTTTCTTAATTAATGACGTGCGGCCCATAACAATCTCCCCGATCTTGACAGTGTATAGATTATTATGTTGTTTATCTATACATTGTCAAGATTGAATAAATAAAAATCTTGTCAGCGTAAAGATTGAACGATAAAGTGCTATAATGAGTCATGGAAATGTAAAATATATGGCTAAAAAAAGTGATAAAAAGAAATCTGCCGTCAAAAAGGAATATCATCACGGTGATTTAAAAAGAACTCTTATGTTAGCCGCCTCTGAACTTCTTGAAGAACTTGGTTATGAGAAGTTTACTTTGCGTAAGTGCGCTGCCCGCGCAGGAGTTTCTCCAAGCGCCCCAGCTCATCATTTTAAAGACGCTAATGGACTGTTAAATAGTCTTGCTGTTGAGGGATTCCAGTCTTTGTCTTCTAAATTACGGGTTACATTTTTGAACTCTCCGAAAGATACGGCAAATCCATGTTCCGCAGTCGCTGTTGAGTATTTACGTTTCGCGAAAAACAATCCTGCACTTTACAAAGTAATGTTTGGGTCGAGATTAAATGCAGATAACCCAGAACTGAAATCAGCAAGTGAAGCTTGCTTTGAAAATTTATATTTATCAGTTTCTGAAATGTTTCCAGGAAAAAATAAAGAAGACTTAAATGCCATCTCATTACGAATGTGGTCGTCGGTTCATGGTCTCTCGATGCTAGTTGTCGAAGGACGCTTGAACTTTCTAATTGGAAAAGACGGCTTTAAAAACCTTTCCTCTCTGGAGTCAGCATGGTTGAATATTCAGGGGTTTTAAATTTTGTGATCAATGATACGTCAGAACCATAATCTCCTGAGGCTTTCTCCAGAGTAAAATTCACTCTCGGTTCTGGTAGCGACGAAGTAGCAAGAAAATAGCAAACCTGTGAAATTTGCGGACATGCTGATATCACAACGACAATGAACTATGTTCACCTTGTTAGTGGCGCAATTGAGAATGTAGCGAAAACTTTTTCAGTAGTTCCAACACTTGAAATCAACTCAGTATTTCGGTGATATTCGTATCGCTACTGAAGTTGGTGGACGTAATGTGGACGTAAAATGGGTTTTTGGGAGAATTTTGTGTTAATGGTGATTTTGAATTTTACTAGTGTTTTCAATAGCTTGAAATTGGTTGCGGGGGCAGGATTTGAACCTACGACCTTCGGGTTATGAGCCCGACGAGCTACCGGGCTGCTCCACCCCGCGACAGATATATTTGTGAAGCTGAAGATATTCATTTCTTCACAGATTGTCACGTCTTTTATGTGCCTTAATTTGTTGCTAATTAGCACTACTTTTTTATACGAAGTCTTTATACACTTTCCACTATGTCGAAACTCATTTTTTTTACTCTGGTGCTTTCTCTGTCGCTCTGGGCGAATTCGTCTCAGGATCAGCTCTCTTTTTTCAAATCCAGCTATGACGAATCCCGCTCTCAGTTTCTGGATGCTGCGTCTGCGTTTGAAAATTCGACTTCGTTTGCGGTGAATCAAATTCAATTTTCTGACCCCAAAGACTCTACCCTGATCACAGACGCGGTTTGGCTAAAAGCCAAATCTGCGCGCCGAAATCTGATTGTGCTTTTCTCTGGACTGCATGGCATTGAGGGCTTCACCGGATCGGCTCTGCAATCGTGGTTGCTTCGCCAGCGCCTTTTAACACAGGCGACCTCTACTGATTACTTGCTGGTGCATGCGCTCAATCCTTATGGGTTTAAAGCCAAACGACGGGCAACTGCCGAGAATATCGACTTGAATCGTAATTTTATGCTGAATGAAAGTCATTTTTCGACGGCTAATCCTGCTTACGCGGAGCTGGATTCTTTTTTAAATCCCACGTCAGAAGCTCAGCTTGGTTTTTTTCATCGGATTGGATTTCTTTTTTCGGCATTGAAATTAGTTGCGCAGCATTCGATCGGGGCTTTGCGCCAAGCCATTTTAGTGGGTCAGTATCAATTTCCGAAAGGTATTTTTTATGGCGGGACCACTCATCAGTACCAAAAACAAATTGTGGATCAATTGTATAAAGATGTGATGCTTAATTATGAAACGGTTTTTATCGTTGATATTCACACCGGCTACGGTGCTAAAAATAAATTGCATCTTTTAGCTAATAGCAAAACTCAACCCAGCGCGCAGGAATTGAATTCTATTTTTGGTGAAGAGCGCATTGATTACGGAGACAAAACTCATTTTTACCAAGTCCGCGGCGATATGCTCAGCTATCTCGAAGCCAAATCATCGACTTCGCCCAAACATAAAATTCTAGGTGTGGCTTTTGAATTTGGAACACTGGATAGTCAAAAGACTTTGGGTTCGATCGAATCCCTGCGACGGATTGTGATCGAGAATCAAAAACACCATCATGGTGCTGATCCGGATTCAATCCCCGGTATCGAGTCCCTTTACCTCGAAATGTTTTACCCCACTAATGAGCACTGGCGCACAAACACAGTTCAGCAATTTGACCTCGAGATGGTTCAAATCGAAGCCTTTCTAAAGGGACACTAACACCCCACTGCTGTGGTTTTTTTCCCTATCTTAGGCGACCAGCAACCTACTGGGTGATTAACGCTAAAAAATACCTCGGTCCCTAATTTGCTGCGCATTGGAAAAGTTCTCAAATTATTTGAAAGGACCCCCAATGAGAAAAAAAATGAAAACTGTGAAAAAGGCGGCTTCATCAAAATCAGCACCGAGTCGTTCACCGGCAGCCAAATCACCAGCGGTTCGACACGAAAATTCGGGTGATATTATTCAACTGATTACCCAGGATCACAAGCCTCTAAAGAATCTCATTGCGGTGATGATCGACGACCAAGCTGATTTTTCAGAGAAAGAAAATGCTTTCAATGAATTTGTACCGCTATTGATGGCTCATTCCAAACCCGAAGAGCAAAGTCTCTATGTCCGAATTAAAAATGAAGACAAACTCAAAATAATGGGTCTTGAAGGCGACATCGAACACTCTTTAATCACTCACATGATTGATGAAACTCAACGCGCCTTTGGTGATGAAGATCTTTGGATGGCTCGATGCAAAGTCCTGGCGGAATTTGTAGAGCATCATCTCAATGAAGAAGAAGACGAGCTCTTTAAAGCTGTGCGCAAAGCGTTTGATCTCGACACTCGAATTGTTATCGGCAATGAGTATCAAGAACTACGCCGAGAATTTATGATGGATGACTCCATTATAAATCCTTCTGTAAAACCCGGCAAGACCTCTGAAGTTCGAGCTCATTGATTTTTTCTGTCAAGTATTCTGATCTTTCTTAAGATCAGAATACTTGTTTATTTTATGGCTTTAAAAATTTTGCTCTGGCAAAAATTGGTTGCCCTTGCGACACACGCTTTGCGTTTTTCCGCCGTCAATTTGGGTGATGAATTGTGCTCAATGCCCGTCATTTTTTCAAGTGCATACTCGTATGTTTCACAAGTGCAATCCTGAGCACATGACTTTAAAAGTTGAGCCACTTCGGCTCTTTTATCCATCGGAGCACTAAGCTCTTGAACCCGTTGATCTATCAGCGCCTTTAAATTTTGTGACGCCTGTGAAACTCCGGCCGCATCCAAACCACAGCTGGCTTTTTTATGCGCCAGCAACTGATCCATAGCAAAAACCAAGGCATTTGAAGCGCGACCAAGCTCTTGCAATCTCCAAGTCTGAGCCGATACCGGCAATGCGACTACCAGAATCAGAAACAAGAGGCCCATGATGCGATTATTGTTTTGACTACGGTGACGAGAATGACTTCTCACGAACGTCTCCAATAATATCTGGCAAAGCACGTACACTGTACCCCTTCTTCTGGATATACCCCGTCAATAAACGCAAGGCCTCAACCGACTGGGAGTGAATATCATGAAACAGAACAATTCCATTTCCACGCACATCCATTTGCTTTTTTGCTCGCTCATAAATGCTCTGTGGATTCTTATCTTGCCAATCTAACGTGTCCACATTCCACGCGATATGAAGAGCCTTTCGATCCGCGATCATCTGTCGAATTTTTGAACCCATCGGACCGCACGAACCATAAGGACAACGAAACAATGTAAAGTCCGCACCCACGGCTTCTTTAAATCCGTCTGCAGCATCATTGATTTCATGATTTAATCCAGCTTGATTCAGCTTTGGTAAATTGGCATGCGTATAAGAATGACTGCCGCGATTAAACCCTAAAGTTCCAGCCTGTGCCACCAACTTCGGATAAGATTTGATACTTTTTGTGAGCCAAAAAAAAGTTCCTGTCATTTTCGCATCCGTCAGAACTTTAAACATTCCTGGTGTGTGAGTCGGATGAGGCCCGTCATCTAAAGTTATTGCCCACGTATTTTTTGGAAAACGATTCCCTGTCACATGACCTTTTCCACCAGAATCAGGATACAGTTCGTCTAATGCCTGGGGACTACGGGTCGCATCATTCCACTGCATCATTTCGTCAGCGGCTTGCGCTAAACGATTTTTTTCGAACTCGCTCCATTTTTGGCCGATGAAAGAATCAAATAAGGTCTTTTTGCGCTCTTTGGCAAATTTTAAACTTTGCTCATAGGCTGCAGATAAAACATCCTTTGACACGCGGTAATGTTTTTCAAAAGATGGAATTCGAATCGGTTTCATTTTTTTCTCAGCAAACTTTTCACGTTGAGCTCGATTGACATCTTCTAAATGCTCCGCAAGCGAAATCACCGCAGATCGGTCTCCGGTACGGGCGCTTTTTTGAAGCCAATCCGAAACATTCGTTACAATCCAAAGACTGGCTCGGTGATCCGTGGCTTGTGGATCATTTGCGTGAATGAGCGCCAGTTCATAAATTCCAAGCATCTCGTGCAGATTTCTTTCTGAGAATTCCCGTGCGATACGCATTTGAAAAGAAATCTGATTAAATTTCTGAAAATCTTCGGCCGTGAGTTCCGTTCCCGATTCTTTTCGCTGATGCAACAGATTGAGTTCATTATCAAATGTATTCATCATTCCATGAGCAATATAATAAAAATCGCGTTGGCGATCCAGATACTGAGCCACAGCTCGCGATCGTTCTCCATCAGAAGTTTGATTCATTAAAGCCATAAAACTATTCTCTATGGCAGTTTCAGAGTCCTCAGTCACCTGCTGAGGTTCGCGACCACCTGTGATTGATGGAGTGGAAACAGCGGCACAGCCTGCGATGAATGCTATCAATAGACCTAAAATCACGACTCTCATGGTATAAAACTCCTTCGCCTGTTTGGAATCTTTATAATAGCAGACGGCCACCAAACTGACACAAGACGATGGTCTAATATTCTATCCTCCTTCTGCAGTTAAATGGATCTGAGTTCAAGCGAGTTAGTTGATAAGATTTTTTAACACTTAATTTTTTTCAATGTCGTAAATTTACTTTGCGCAACTATGGGTAATAAATATAGTTCTATTTATTCGGGGAATTGATGAAAAAGAAACGTGGGATTGAAAATCTCTTAATTGACTGGAAACTCAAGCGCGCTTCGCGCGTGACTTATGTTCTGGCAAAATACGGTGTAATATTCTCTGCTTTTTCAACTGTGATTGATTTGTATTTTCAAGTCTCTCCGCTGGTCTTAACCGGCGATGGGGCTCTTTTGATGGGGACGGGCCTAGCTTTAAATAAATCACGCCAAGAAAAACCCATTTGGTGGCTTTGGATTCCACTGTATGCAGCTCTTTGGTATGCCATCACCACCAGCCTTCTTGAAACTGGCGGAATTCACAGCCCATTTATCGGCAGTTACTTTTCTCTTCTTTTTGTCAGCGGACTTGTTCTTCAGGTTCAAGTTCGACCACTGATCATGGTGCTTTTTGTTTTTCTGAATCTAGTTTTTTGGTTTATGGCTGATTCCTGGAGCCTCAGTAGCTTTGGCAGCGAACCCCCTGTTTTATTCTCATTTCTCATCAATACACTGGTGATGGCAGCACTTATGGTCTGCATCTCTGAATTTTTAAAAACTGAGCGCACCTTAGCTAAAGAAATACTTAATCGCTACCGCGATCTGGAAGTCGCTCGTAAGAATCTCAATCGTGAAGAAACTGCAAATGCCACCAAATCCACATTCCTAGCGAATATCAGTCATGAACTCAGAACTCCCTTGGGCGCCATCTTAGGATATGCTGATTTAACTCTGGACTCATCTACTCCTGATACTGAAAAATCAGATTATATAAAAACAATACGAAACAATGGCGCTCAGCTTTTGCATTTGGTAAATGATCTGTTGGATTTAACAAAAGTCGAAGCCGGAAAAATTGAACTCGAAGAAGTCGTCTTCAATCCACTTTTGGTGATTCAAGAGGTTGTTGATCTACTGACCCTGGACGCGCAAAAAAAAGGTCTCCCTATTTATTTGCATCTCGAGAAACAATTGCCAAGCCTCATCTGTACGGATCCCACTCGATTGCGTCAGATCATTACGAATGTGCTTGGTAACGCCGTCAAATTCAGTGAAGTCGGATCTATCGACGTGCGCGTGAACTGCTCTGAAAGAAAAAACACCAATGATATTTTAATGACCATTGAAGTTCAAGATTCTGGCCCCGGTCTGTCTGCAACTGAAAAAAGTAGGCTCTTTAAGCCTTTCAGTCAGGCTGATGCGTCTGTGACACGAAAGTTCGGAGGAACGGGTCTTGGTCTAAACCTTTCTCGCCAACTTGCACGCCTATTGGGAGGCGATCTTTATTTAGCATGGAGCCAACCTGGAGTTGGCAGTCGTTTTGTTTTTAATTTACCGCTGAGTCATGATTCTTTAGCAAAAACAAAATCAGAACTGATTCCCCCAGTTGAAATCCCAATCAAGCCTTATTCCTTCAACCAGGTATTTTCCATCTTAGTGGTTGAAGATAATCCGGACAGTCAGTTTTTAATTACAAAATATTTAAAAAACAGCGGTGTCCGCGTGCAAGTTGCTCAGGATGGTTTAGAGGCATTGCAAAAAGTTGCGCACACTCATTTTGATTTAATTTTTATGGATGTTCAGATGCCCATTATGGATGGAATCCAAGCCACCCAATTGCTACGTCAAAAAAAATTCACTGCGCCGATAATTGCCCTGACAGCTCATGCCATGAAAGATGATCGTGACCGTTGTTTAGCTGCAGGATTTGACGACTATTTAACAAAGCCTGTTGAACGAAGGCTCCTGTTGCAAAAGATGAGATCTCATTTGCAGTCTCAAAGTATAACAACCCATTTCGAACCCGCAGCAACCGTGATAGACTTGAGTCTACATACCTCATTATAAAAGGTGGCCAAATGAAGAACATCATACTGATGGTCGACGACAATTTAGAAATGCGAAATTTATTCGCGGAGCTTCTTGAAAAGACTCCCTTAAGGGTTGTTACATTCGCATCTGTCAAAGAAGCACAGATTCATCTTTTGTCTGAAAATAATCGCAATGATGTTCTGGCTATTGTTTCCGATCTCATGATGGGTCCAACAGATGGCTTAGAATTTTTAGCTTATGTGAAAAAGAATAACGATCTGGAGCACATTGATTTTTTTCTGCTCACCGGAGCAGATATCAGTTTATATAAAAGCTATATCGAACCCTTTCCATTGACGGGCATTATTGAAAAGCCCTTCAGTCGAAAAGACATGATTGCCACGCTCACCGGCTTACTCGCCAACCAATTGCAAGCCACGACTTGACATCAGCTTTTCAGATGCTAGGATTTTTTAAAGTCCATTAACGGCAACTGGAGCATGACTTATGTTACAAAGTATTTTTATTATTCTGACTCTTATTTCAATTCAAGGTTTTGCGGCAACTCGTCTGCAGTTTTTTTTCGGAGATCAGAATGCGATCGCTTTGCTCACGCCTACAGACAGTTACGGAAATTCTGATTCTGACTCTTCGGATCTTTATAAAATGATGAATGTTCCCGAACAAGACTCTATGCTCGGAAAAGGAAAATCGATTATGAGCTCCGCTCGTGATTTTAATTTGGTTTGTAGCCAGTACAAAGGGCAATGCCAAGTTGTTTTAGCAAAATCCGCAAATGTTCAAATTCGTTCTGCAAAAAAATCTATGAGCTATTCTGTGTCCGGCGAATCGGCAACTCAATTAGTGAAGCTCTTTCAATTGAATGACCTGGGTGAGGTCAAATTCGAAGCGACGGATAGACTTTTTCGCATTTATGGAAATGCAAAAGAATTTATCTTTGAAGCGGGTCAATACTGAGTCCGCTTCAAACTATTCTATAACCTACACCCGGCTCCGTAATAATATGGCGGGGTTCAGAGGGATTGACTTCAATTTTCTTTCGCAGTTGTTTAATATAAATTCTTAAATAATGAGATTCCTCTTGCGCCCCAGCTCCCCAAATTTCTTTAAGCAACTGGATTTGAGGCACAACCTGCCCCGGATTACGAACAAGTCGAGCCAAAACTTCATACTCTGTATTTGTTAATCGTATAATCTGATCTAAAACCGTGACCAATCTTTGACTAAGATCAACTCGAAGATCATCTGATTCAAAAATAGGAGTGGCTTCAACTAAACCATGATTTCTTAAACCTACACGGACACGAGCCAATAATTCCGAAGTCCCAAATGGCTTGGTCAGATAATCATCCGCTCCGGCATCAAGCAATCTGACTTTTGTGGCCTCATCATCTGAAACAGTTAACACAACAACAGGCACGGTCGTCCAAGTACGCAGTTCTTTTAAAACGTCATAACCATTCATATCTAAAAGACCAAGATCCAATATAATCAAATGAGGATGAAATTCTGAAGCCAGAAGCAAGCCCTCATGGCCGGAGGTGGCTTCAGCAATTTCATACTTTTGCGTTTTCAGATGAAGCTTTAATACATCTCGAATCGCTTTTTCATCATCAATCACTAATATTCGTGGAGCTTGCTTCATCAATGTCTTTCCTGCGGCAGTACCGGTGGATTCTTATACGGAAGTTCAATCATAAATTTTGACCCCTGCGGCGTATTGGGCTCGTACCAGATTCGACCTTTATGAAGTTCGACAATTCCTTGAACAATCGAAAGCCCTAAGCCTGTCCCACCCGCTGGTGTTCCAGGAACACGAAAAAATTTATCAAAAAGAAGTGGAACAAATTCTTCTGGAACTCCGACTCCATTATCGATGACTGAAATAAGAACTTTCTGATTTTTTAATTCCGCCTTGATCACGATATTTGAACGAGGACCTGCGTACTGAATAGAATTAAGAACAATATTTGAAAGCGCGTGTTCAAAAAGTCTAAAATCAATTTCAATCAATCCGATATCTTCCGCAATAAATGAACTCATTTTTTGTTCGCCAACATTTTTCTCTAACTTTTTCAAAACAACACCAATCAAATCACTGAGATCATGCCATTCCAGCTTCAATCCTAAAACTCCGGAATTAAGACGGCTCATATCTAAAAGATTCTCAATCACGCGGTTCAGTCTTTCGCCAGCATCGGCCAGGCTTTCGGCGATCCCGGCAATCTCTTGACTCTTTGCGGAGTGGCTTTCCAGGGCCGAGACTGATCCTAAAATGGCAGTCAATGGCGTTCTCATTTCGTGCGAAATTGAATTAAGCAGCGTTTGATGTAGCATTTCAGAATCTTTCAAGCGCTGAGACTCCGCAAGTCTTCGGCTTAAAAAATGCCTTTCGATAGAAATCCCTAACTGAGTTGTGATTGAATTCAATAAATTCTGCTGATCGATACTTAATTTTTTAAGTTTTTTCTCGGGCCTAAATAGAAAAACTCCCACAATTTCGCTGACACCTTGAAGTGGAATATACAGGGAACGGGCTTGCCCCAGGGTATCTGTCGACCACCCCGCAGGCTTTTGATTCTGAAAACTCCAAATGGCTACGGCTTGCTCTTTTTCATCCAGATCAAATTGGACTAAATCAATTCTGTCAAACTGCAGAGCACCTTCTTTTGATTTTAAAATAACAATGGCTCGCCCTTTTAAAATATCAGAAACCCGCTCCGTTACTTTTTTAATGAATTCGGTTTTATTCTGGCTATTTGAAATATCTTGAAGAACCAGATTCAAAACATTTGTTTTTTCTTCGCGCTCGCGAATTAAATTTTCATGAACACGAATACGATTGGTTAAAAATCCCGTAATAATTGCCACGACGAAATAAGAAATACACAAAATAACATCATCTGGTTGAGAAATAACAAACGTGAACCGTGGCGGAATAAATCCAAAATTCCAGACAACTGCACTCAGTGTCGCAGTAAAGAGCACAGCCCCCATACTTCCGGAAAGACCCGCAATAATCACAGCCAGTAAAAAAATAAAACCCACCGCCCGATATCCAATAAGTGGTTCAAATAAAGCACCCAAAAGACTTACAAAAATCAAATACCAAAATGAGTAGTAATACTTCATCCATCCGCTTTGAGTTCGATAAAGAGACACCTCATCCGCGAAAGAAGCAGTCGCTTGTTCGGGCTTATCTTGACGAATCACATGAATATCGACCTCTAGACTCTCTTTCACAAGTCTGTCTAAAAGAGATCCCCCTTCAATAACATTTCTAAACCATCTTCGGCTGGGACGTCCGACCACAACTTGTGTCACATTTTTCTGACGACAGATACGCTTCAGAGCAGAAGCCAGATCCGCATCCGCCGTCGTGATCACTTCAGCATTTAACTCTCGCGCCAGATTCAAATTCTTAATCAGTTGAGCTTGATCCTCTTCATTCAATGTAATTCCAGTATCCACATGAACAGCGATCCAAGGGGCTTCTAAATTATAGGCCAACCTTCGAGTTGCGCGGATGATTTTTTCTGAATAGGGGCTATGGGATACGGCCACCAAAAGTCGCTCATTCGTTTGCCATGGACTTTCATCACGAGTGACAGAAAATTTTTGCAAGTCCTGATCGACTCTTTCGGCCGTCATTCTCAGAGCAATTTCCCGCAAGGCCGTTAATTTATCCTCTTTAAAAAAATTCTGAGTCGCGGCTTCTGCCTTCTCCCCCAGATAGACTTTGCCTTCTTTTAATCTTTTCAAAAGTTCCGAGGGAGCAATATCGACCAGTTCGACAAGATGAGTTTTCTCAAGGAGGCTATCTGGAACAGATTCACGAATCGAAATCCCTGTAATAGCTTCAACACTTTCTTTGCGACTCTCAAAATGTTGAATATTTAAAGCCGTATAAACATCGATCCCCGCATCTAATAGTTCGAGAACATCTTGATACCTTTTAGGATGCCGAGAACCCGGTCCATTGGTGTGAGCCAGCTCATCCACAACAACAACTTGTGGTTTACGTTGCAGAATCGCATCCAGATCCATTTCTTCGATTTCTGTTTTTCGATAATGCAACTTTTTTCGAGGAATAACTTCTAAACCAGTAACCAGCGCTGCTGTTTCAACACGACCATGTGTTTCCACAACACCAATTACAATATCAGCTCCTTCATTCTTTTTTTGATGAGCCGCTTTCAGCATGGCAAAAGTTTTACCAACCCCTGCAGACATTCCTAGAAAAAGACGCAGCTTTCCCTTTGATGTGGCTCTGTCGTCATCATCAATGATTTTGAGTAAAGCATCTGGATCTAGTCTGCGTTCATTAGAATTCAAATCGAACTCCGATCAATTTCTATTTATAAAGCTAAATGATCTAATGCTAAATTCAGCTTCAGTACATTCACCCGTGGTTCACCAAAAATACCAAACTGTCGTGGTTCCGTCAGTTCATTGATAAGATGGCGCAGGGTGGTGTCCGCCAGATCTCGAACTTTTGCAATTCGTTGGATTTGATATAACGCAGCCTCGGGACTAATATGCGGATCCAAACCGCTTGCCGAAGCAAATACAAGATCCTGTGGAGGCAACTCGGGATGATCCAGAATTTTATTCTTTTGGATTCTCTCGCTCACCTGTTTTTTAAGATCAGCACTCATTTGTCCCAAATTTGACCCTCCTGATAAAAGCGGATTGTGATTCACCGCTGACGGTCGAGACCAAAAATACTTGGGATCTTCAAAGTTCTGTGAAATCAATATAGATCCAACCATGTGACCACCTCTAGAAATAAACTGACCTTGCGCTTGGTCTTTAAAAAAAGCACCACTCAGACCTGTTACAAACGCAGGATATACAATTCCTGTTACTACACTTAAGATCACAAACATTTTCAGACCAATAAATAATTGTTTCATAACATCCTCTTAAATAAGTCCGATACGATTAATAATAAGATCAATGATTTTTATACCTACAAATGGAATGATTAATCCACCGAAGCCGTAAATAAATAAATTTCTTTGCAATATTTTTGAAGCCTCTAAAGCTTGATATTGAACTCCTTTAAGAGCCAATGGAATCAAAGCCACGATGACAAGTGCATTAAATATCACAGCGCTCAGTATCGCACTTTGAGGACTTTCAAGACCCATGATATTCAATTCTCCCAAAGGACCTTGGGACTGCCCCTGGATGATATACAATGTTCCAAATAAGGCCGGAAGAATTGCAAAATACTTTGCGATATCATTCGCAATACTAAATGTGGTCAAACTTCCACGAGTCATCAAAAGCTGTTTTCCAATTTCAACAATTTCAATCAGCTTTGTTGGATTCGAATCCAGATCCACCATATTACCAGCTTCACGAGCCGCCTGCGTTCCTGTATTCATGGCGACCCCCACATCAGCTTGCGCCAAGGCCGGAGCATCATTTGTTCCATCACCAGTCATGGCAACAAGATGTCCCCGAGATTGCTCTTCACGAATTCTTTTCAACTTTGCCTCAGGTGTTGCTTGCGACATAAAATCATCCACACCGGCTTCCGCAGCAATGGCTGCTGCCGTCAATGGATTATCACCTGTAATCATAACCGTTCTAATTCCCATTTTTCGAAGTTCAGCAAACCGATCTTTGATCCCACCTTTAACGACGTCTTTAAGTTGAATCACTCCCAGAATGTCTCCATTATCTATAACCACAAGTGGCGTCCCACCTGCTTTGGCGACTTGCTCAACAAGACCATCAAGATCTGGAGGAATTTTAAATCCGGATTCTTTAGCAAAGTCTTTTATAGAATCAGACGCCCCTTTTCGAATTTGTCTGTCTTTGCCATTTTGATCTTTAAAGTTCACGCCACTCATACGTGTCTGCGCAGCAAATGGGATAAATTCGGCATTTTGGGGCGTCAGTGTTTCTGCGCGAAGTTCAAATTTTTCTTTCGCAAGAACAACAATCGATCGCCCTTCCGCTGTGCTATCCGCCATAGATGACAACTGTGCGGATTCGGCCAATCGCTCAACACGCACACCAGACACCGCTAAAAAAGAAGAGGCCATTCGATTTCCAAGAGTGATTGTGCCTGTTTTATCTAACAACAGCACATCGATATCTCCGGCGGCTTCGACAGCCCGACCGCTGGTCGCAATCACGTTTCTTCGAATCAGACGATCCATCCCGCTGATACCAATGGCACTTAATAGTCCACCGATTGTGGTTGGAATCAAACAAACTAATAAAGCCACCAATACAGGAACCGTCATGATTTCATCCAAATTTTGTCCCGTGACTTGACTGGCATAATCAGCAAAAGGCTTCAATGTCATCACACCCAGAACAAAAACGATCGTCAGTCCAGATAAAATAATACTCAGTGCTATTTCATTGGGAGTTTTTTGTCGTTGAGCCCCTTCAACTAAAGAGATCATGCGATCCAGAAAACTATTTCCCGCTTCGGCAGTAATGACGATCTCGATGCGATCACTTAATACTTTAGTTCCACCCGTCACAGCACTTCGGTCACCACCACTTTCTCTGATGACAGGAGCGGATTCTCCGGTGATTGCGGACTCATCGACACTGGCAATACCATCGATCACTTCACCATCTCCGGGAATAAGATCACCCGCTTCGCAAATGACGACATCATGTTTTCTGAGATCTGACGCCGAAACAGTGGTTTCAATTCCATCTTTAAGTAAACGAGCTTTGGTGGTCGTTCTTGTTTTTTTTAGTTCTTCAGCTTGTGCTTTACCTCGCCCTTCAGCAATGGCTTCAGCAAAATTAGCAAACAGCACCGTAAACCAAAGCCACACCGTAATTTGTATTTCAAAGGATTGTGACGAGCTCTTTCCAAAAAGCACAATCAGCAACGTCAACAATGCTCCGATTTCGGTCACAAACATGACCGGATTCTTAGCCTGAATCCTAGGATCTAATTTATAAAAAGATTCTTTCAATGCCGGAAATAAAATTTTCGGATTGAGCCACTGTTTTTCTTGTTTTTTTGATAATTCCATAACGACCTCAATCGACTAAAATGTTTGTCCATTTAATATTAAAAAGTGTTCAACAATAGGACCCAGAAAAAGTGCCGGAAGAAAAGTCAATGCACCAACAATCAAAATCACTCCGACTAACAACACACCAAATGTAAAAGTGTCCGTTGCAAAAGTTCCTGACGAAGTCGGTGTTATTTTTTTTGTTGCTAAATTTCCCGCAATCGCAAGAACTGGCAAGATCACTACAAATCGTCCAATCAACATGCTCAGACCAAGTAAAATATTAAAATAAGGCGTATTCGCGTTTAATCCTGCAAAGGCACTTCCGTTATTTGCCGCAGCTGATGTGAATGCATACAAAATCTCGGTGAACCCATGCGGTCCCTTATTTGTCAGACTTGATAATGCCATCGGAAGCACGCTCGAGACCGCTGTTCCCAATAGAATAATGGCACACGGAGCCAGAATACCAAAGAGCGTCCACTTCATTTCGTAAAATTCAATTTTTTTACCCAAATATTCAGGACTTCGTCCGACCATCAAACCCGAAAGAAATACTGTCAGTAAAACAAAAAGAAGCATCCCGTACATTCCCGCACCGACTCCGCCAAATATAACTTCGCCCATCAGCATATTAAATAGAGCCACGCCACCAGACAATGGTGACAAACTGGAATGCATCGAGTTGACAGATCCATTGGAAGCCACAGTTGTTGCTGTTGACCAAATTAAACTGTTGATGACGCCTAATCGAGTTTCTTTTCCTTCCATAATTCCTGAGTATCCCAGAACAGAATTATGAGAATACTCAGAGACAATTGAAACTCCAAGACCTGCAATCCAAACAGAAAACATCACTAAAAAAATAGTGATCCCTTGCCGGAAGGAGCCAACCATTTTTCCATACGCAAAAACAAGTGCTCCGGGGATCAGTAAAATAGCAAGCATTTGTAAAAAATTAGAAAATGGAGTCGGATTTTCGAAAGGATGCGCCGAGTTTGTGTTGAAAAAACCACCACCATTGGTTCCAAGTTGCTTGATGGCAACTTGCGAAGCGGCCAAACCTCCGGGAATGGACTGTGTCGCTCCCTCTAACGTGGTGACAACTTGATAACTCGAAAAATTTTGAATCACACCTTGCCCCACAAGAACAACAGAAAAAACAAGAGACAACGGAAGAAGTATGTACACAGTTGAGCGTGTTAAATCGACCCAAAAATTCCCAATCTTTGAAGTCTGTTTAACTTTAATTCCCCGCACCAGTGCCGCAAAAACAGCTATACCCGTTGCCGCACTAACGAAATTTTGTACTGTTAATCCCAGCATTTGCGTCAAATATGATAATGCGCCTTCACCACCATAAGATTGCCAATTCGTATTCGTCATAAAACTTACTGCTGTATTAAAACTTTGATCCCAACTGATATTGGAAAGACTCTGCGGATTCAGTGGCAAATATTTTTGCGTCAGCTGCAAAAGAAATACAAATAGAAACCCAAGAAAGTTAAACACCAAAAGGGATTTGGCGTAGCTCTTCCAATTCATTTCATCAGAGGGGTTAACTCCAGAAAATTTATAGATAGCTTTTTCTAACCATCCCAGAATGGGTGTTAGAAATGTTTTCTTACCCATCAGAACAGAAGCGATAAAAGCACCTAGAATGGGTGTTAAAAGTAGAAAAACAGCGATATAGACGATCAGTTGAATAACATCATTTGCTTCCATGATGTCCTCAAAACTTCTCTGGATTGAAAAGGGCATAGGTCAAATAACTTAAAACACCTAAGCCAACAATCCCTGCAATGATGAAATCCATAAAAAACCTCCGGCGGTATTCCTAGGGTAGGACCGCCGGGTGTAAAAATGATATAAAAATTGCTGGCAATTTAGTTTAATTGATACGGATCGGATAACTTTTTAATTTGTTCTTTTTCCATTTTAAGAGCTTCGGCTTGTTCTCTCGTGTATTCTGTACTGCAACCTTCGAATATTTCAGCTTTCACGATGCTTCCTTCAATCTGCTGAATTAAACTGTCCAGATCTTCACCAGAAAGATTATCCAATTCATGCTGTAAAGCTCTGCCAATAAAAAACTGTTCTGCCCCGGGTTTATGTTTCTGGGCATAACGATACAGCTCAATATCAGCTTGCACTTGTGATCTTTGGATATCTTGGCAGTCAGCAGCTGAAGCCTTCACTGAAGAGATTAAAAATCCAGCGACAATTAATCCCGTCAAGAATAATTTAAAATGTGATTTTGCTTTTAAGTTCAAAAAGGCCTCCTGGTTTAAAATTAAATAAGTTCAACAAATAAAGAAGTAGCACTTTTTATACCGTAAAAATAAATCTCAGAAGCTCTCTACTAAGCTTTTATCCAACTTCATTTGAATTCAACTGTTTCAAAATGAGACAAAATCATTTTTTGCCATTTTTTGGTGACGACATGTAATGCACCGTTAACATGTGGCGCCTATTTTGCGATGTCATTAGAAAATATGAGTTTTGGGGAAGATTTCCCTTTCCCACTGCTACTTACAACAGGAGGATTTTTTATGACCCAACAGCAACCTGCAGAGTTCACAGAAAGCAAACGCGGAATTTCCGCTCACCTCGAGGCTGAAGTGCGCCAGCGTATGTCAGATTTTGCGGAAGCCTTTAAATCCATGAACATCAATAAAATCATGTCATTCTACGCTGACGATGTTGTCGCTTTTGATATGACTCCTCCATTGCAATTTGTAGGAAAAGCCTCGTACCGAAAATCCTGGGAAAAAATGATGCCCATGATGAAATCCACTGATCTATTTGAAATGCAAGATGTTAAAATTCACGTAAACGGAGATTTGGCATTTGTTCATTGTCTTTCACATATGATCGGCACAACCAGTGATAATCAATCCATCGATAGTTGGGTGCGCTACACGGGCGGTTTTAGAAAAATAAACGGAGCTTGGATGATCGTGCATGAACAAATTTCTGTTCCTGTCGATATGGAAACCAATAAAGCTCTTATGGATCTTAAACCAGAACCCACAGCGATTCATTAATCGCTGTCATCAAATAAAACACAGGAGGATTTAAATGGCTCTCTACGTCGATGGCTTTGTTGTTCCCGTTCCAAAAAAGAACATTAAAAAATATGAACACGTCGCTAAAATTGCCGGCCGAGTTTGGAAAAAACATGGCGCTCTAGAATACAAAGAATGTCTTGCGGACGATGTCAAAACTGGAAAATACACTTCATTTCCTCAGAGCGTGAAACTCAAACCCAACGAAGTTGTTTTCTTCTCGTGGATTGTCTACAAGTCGCGCGCCCACCGCGACAAAGTCATGAAAAAAGTCATGGCCGATCCAAAACTAAAAGACATGGGACCCGAGATGATGCCCTTCGATGGGAAACGCATGATTTATGGTGGGTTCAAACCTGTGGTTAGTTTATAAGTAGGAACTAATATATTTAAAATTGCTTATTTGGTGAACCCAGGGAACTCTATTCAATGAAGGAGCCCTCATGACATCTGTATATATTGCACTGTTTGAGCCAATTTATGATGAGAGAATCCATTAGAAATTGATTAAACAACGAAATGGACTTATAAGGATGCCTATGAAAAAAATTAATAAAAGACAAGTATTTATTTTATCGATGCTCATGATTTTCAATAACACCAGCTTTGCAAATTCATCTGAGCAAGGACCAAAAGAATCTGGCTTATACAGCAGTCTGTTCTGCACCAACGCCGAAGAAAATATCACAATTGAAGCCACCGGCCCAAGCATCACTAAAACATCACCTTCAGTCAGAACATCTCAGGTTGAGAGCGCTGATGATTTCTTAATTCAAGTCAATACTCAAAAGTTTACATGGAATACCTATAAAAATGAGTTTTTAACAAACACGAATCAAGAAACTCCCAACTACTTAATGAATCATCAGCTGCTTTTCGCACTTCCAAAAAGCAACGCTCAGAAAAATAAAATGTTCACTCCACTGGTCAGCAGCGGCAATTTACAATTATTAACTTCTGATTTTTATTTGAAATTGATCCACGATAACCAATCCAGTCCGTTTGTAGTTTTAACTGATCTTAAAACACAGACAAACAAAACGATTTCATTAAAATGTCATATTCAAACACTAGGGTATTAAAACAGTCTATCAGCCACAAGATCATTGATGACTTTTTAAGTATTTAAACGCAAAATAATTTTGTGATGAAAAATAATTCTTTCATAAAATTAACACTTATTAATTTTGCACTTGTCGGTATACTCTTCGGCTGTAAACCCAGCACTTCGAATCCTGCGGATACTGATGGCAGCACAGTTTTTAGTTGCGATTCAACGCCTATAGATAAAGGCACCCGTCAATTCGGTATGGATATTCTGGATGTGCCTTCCGTTGGCAACTACACAGATAATTTGAATCATTTAAAAAGTTTAGGCGGCCAATTTCAAACATTACATCTTAATTGGAGTGATATTGAAGGTGCCGGATCTGGTGTAACATCGGGTGCATTCACTGATCCGTTTGGCGCATTGGCGGCTTTAAATGCTTTAGCTATTTCTGATGGCATAAAAGTCACTTTACGAATTCATCCCGTGGATGTACCTGGAAAATTTGTACCCTCGGATCTTACTGCGACTCGTTTTAATACGGCGACTATGAAAACTCGGGCACGCGCCATGCTGGATTATGTTTTTACTCAAATAAGCCCTACCCATGTCACCCATTTAATTATTGGCAATGAAATCGATGGCTATGATCCTGGTGCGGATACTAATTTTTGGGATGATTATCCTGATTTTTTATTTGATTTGAATGCCTATCTTCAAACCACCCATCCCACTGTAAAACTTGGTTTTGTGATCACGGCTTCTGGCGCCACAGATTCTACTAAAGTATTGCCCTCTTCGGGTGGGCGCTTGGCTCCTGATGTTTTCGATGACACCGGGTGGGCTGCGGTTGTGGATTTAGTCGGCATTACTTATTATCCCCTGGATTCAAGCTTTCAAGTGAAAGCCAATTCATTAGTCTCAACTTTGTTTCAAAGTTTAGTGAGCTTCACAGCAAAGCCTATTCATATTGAAGAAGTTGGATTCCCCTCTTCGACAACAACTTTGGGATCAGAAAATTTACAGGCCGAATTTTACTGCGAAGTCTTTAAGGCCTGGGACACCCACGCCTCGAGAATTCCCAGTTTGTCTATTTTAAGAATGATTGATAAATCAAGATCCGATGCCGAAACCGTGGCCAGCACCTATGGCTTAAGCGGTAATGAAAATTTTATTGAATATATTCGAAGTTTGGGAATAAGAACAAATTCAAATCAAAGTAAACATGGCTTCACGATCATTCAAAGTGAATTACAAAAAAGAGGATTTTAATAAACTATGAAAAAGCTGGAATTGATCGCAGAGGCGGTAGTTTATATCGGTATGATGGTTGTTCTTTCAGCCTGCGCCTCAGTCGACCGCGCCTCAATTGAAAAAAGCGGACTTGTTGGAAGTTGGAAGAGTTACAATTTCGAAGTGATGAATATTTACTGTTCAGGAGCCTTTGATAAGACTAGTGATTTCGGCACTCACTTTCTTATAGGCAACGTTCACTCAGAATCAAAAGGCGACTGGGTCAAAAAAATCACAAGTAGTGGATTTACTACAGGACCATGGGAGCTAGAGTATTCCGTCACGGAATGGCCTCACTCTGAAAATGGAATCACTCGAATGACAATGGACAATAGAATTTGGGAATTAGTCGAACGGTATTCTTGTCAGTAAGCCCTGTGTTTTCGTGAAGAAGCCTCAGATTATATATAACAATCCCAAGTACTATATTTGAAAGGGTTCACCTATGAAGACTTCGCATCCAATCATTAAAACTTCAATAATTATAGCGGCTATATTTTTTCAGGGCTGCGCTTCAACAACGAAAGTTTCAAAAGTAACTAAATCACCTGAGAAAACCAGGCGTTCTATCTGAGGACGAAGGAACTTATCTAACTTTTGCCTGTCGATAGCCAAAATTATGCAAGCATATGTCATGGGATTCAAAAAGATAATTTTACTTATAAATAAGCCTGAAATATCGACGTGAATAATCATTTTTCTGGCATGTGTTTTTAATTACTTAAAACTGTAGATTTTATTAATCAAACTTACCTGATGTCATCAGCGTGTCATCTAGCTTTTAATCATCCGAAGCCCGCGCGAATGATTACCCCATACTCCATCAAAGCTAATTCTAGCATAAAAATAGTCTTGCTTACACCTATTGACAACTTATTGTAAGTACGGTATATTGCCGTACTATATGGGATAGCTTGAAAAGCAAAACCAACGTCGTATTAACTAAATTTGCAGTGAAACAGCTGACGAAGCTTCCAAAGAATATAAAAGAGGCTTTAAGATATTGGCCCGAAACGATTGAAAGAATAGGAATTAGAGAAGTCAGAAAACTCACTGGATATCATGACGAGCCACTCAAGGGATATCGCACAGGTCAGCGCTCTATTCGACTCAATAAGGCTTATCGAGTAATATATATTGAAACGAATGAATCCATAGAGATCACAACTATTGAGGTCAATAAACATGAATACTAAGTCTTTAACAAAAATTTTAGAAAAAGAAATGGGACCCATCTCATTTGGTGGATTTTTACGATCCTCTAGAACAATGAAAAACTTAACTCAAAAAGAAATGGCTGAGTATTTGGGAGTTTCAAAAAGCACGCTTTGCGATATAGAAAAAGGACGCCAATTTGTAAGTATTGAACTAGCTTATAAAATCGCAAAAAAATGTGGCCTGTCGGAAGCGATGGCAGTTGAGTGTACAGTTAGAGATCAGATTAAAAGATCAGGACTAAATCTATATGTGCAGATAAAAAAACTGCCTGATACTATTAACGATTGAAAGAGAAATTTCTCCGCCAACTGGCGCTAAGGCCCCAACAGCGCCACCTACGACAACAGCCTTACTTCCACTAGCAGTTTTTTCATTATAGTCCTTTTTGCTCTTTTCAATAACAAAAGTGGCTCCTTTAGTGTCCGTGTGTTTCTAAAAGCTGTTTTAAAAACTTATCTTTCGGCGACAAGTTTTCTAACCGTTCTCAAATTGAGTCCAGAGGCCAAGGCTTGCTTATACGTAAATGGCCCTTTCTGAAGGGCTTTGGGTAGCTTTGTCATCATGGTATAAATGCTGACATTTTTTTCTAAAAATAAAGACTGCGACAACTTTGTTCATTTAAGACCTCCTTATATCTGGTTTAATTCAGATATAAGTAAAGTTTGACGCAGTTTAATTTCACCGTCCGCTGAAAATAAAAATGCGCGCCGTTGTGGTACGCATGACTGTATCTTATTAAAGAGTTAGGCTAGTTTATTTTTTTTAAATCTTTTTATTGAGTTGTCGATGGCCTTCAAAAACTGTGATGATTTCAATTGATGTCTTTTTGATTCGATAAACCAGTCGGAGGGCTAAGAATGAACCCTCCGAAAAAAGCGTAAAGAGCTTATTACTGATGACAGTTATAAAGCATAATATCTTTGGTACTATTCTGAGATAATACACTAAGATGTCCGCGCTGAACGGATTCGTCCCAAACAAAAAGTCCGATTTTTTTATTTCCTTGCGAACCAATATCGTATTGCCAAATATTAAATGACCATTTCAAGTTAGAATCTTGAAGAAGTTCAGTGACATGAGTGACATAATAACTAATCGGCTTATGGTTTTTATTCAAAGTCACAACTCTTAACGTTGAATCAGGAATAACTTCACCGTAGTAATCCACTTCTTTTGCGACCTCAACGAAAGATGTCCCCTCATGAATGGGGTCCATACCCTGCGCGCTACAAGTCATAATTGACTTAAGGTCTACATCGCCACCACCAATCATACCACCCACCGCCCATGCGCATGATCCTGCTAAAAATCCTATTAAAACCAAAATATTTTTTTTCATATAGACTCCCTATTTAAAGTTGTTGTTACAGATTCTAATCTTCGAAGATCTCAACATGTTATATTTATTGATTCATGGAATTCAACTGGAATGCAAAGACTTACCGCGAAATAGCAAATGACTACCTGGGTCGTCAAAGAATCATTAAAGTGCAGATAAGTTAAAGCATCTATTTCTCACGTCCGATCCCTCTGCAGCAACGTATCGATTTGCTCGACATTTGAAACAGCGCTGCTGTTTTTTGTGAAATTAGTGTCGAAATTTTTTTCAACGTATGATTAAAACTATTTTGAACTTGATCTTCACACATTGAAAACCATGATAGAATTTCTAAATGATCGCCACGCCCATGGGCCACTTTATTTTTTATTTGATCTCTATTCTGCTCGAAAAAAAATTTCCGCTGTTTCTTTCTTTCTATGAGCGCAAACATATCGCACTCACCAAACGATGAGGTCGACTGAGTATTTGATCTAAAACATTAGATGTGTATTTGGGATCTAAAACCGCTGTCGTACCTTCGGTGGAAATATTCGTTGATCCTGTCGTATGATCGGATTTTTTACTCTCTTGAGTAATTGCGTTTACATTCGAATCCCCGACCGCGCTTATTTAGAGCACTGTCTGACCGGAGGGGCGCAGTTTATAACCCTTCATCTTGGGGTTCTAAATCTATAGCGCCTGAGCTTTTTGAAGCCTCAGATACTTGTGTTCTGTCCGTAGGTGCGAACAACCTAAGAAGGCAACCTTCCTGATCCGGTTACAATTCAGAGCCTTCTTGTCAAAGACCGCTTTTACAAAAAAAGTAGTCAAGTCGAATAAAATCGAACTTAATGAATAGTGCCTCTCTGCCATTTTGATTACTTTCTAATCCGAAAAAAATCTAAATTAAAGGAAGCAAGCTCCTCGGCTTCAGATTTAATCGCGATGTCCGTCACTTCTTTTATGACATCAGCTAAGCGATTTCGTATTTTTTTAAAGTCAGCCTTCGAAACTGAAATCGGCGCTGTGTACATCAATTCTTCTTGAGAAATTTTATCACTTGCCTCAATGGCGCGTAATCGCCAGTTGGTATGATGTTTTGTTAAATGGACTGAGTTTCGTGGAAGATGAATGCTTTGCGGACCCATTACATAGTAACCATTTTCGAAAACACAAAGTTGAGTCTCTGCCAGAAATTGAAGTATTTCAACGGCGCGTTCACGCGAAATTTCAAAGCGTTTGACGACTTGATCTAAAGTTTGACCGCCAAGTAGCGATGTTTGTAGCCAAATGCTTGCGTAAAGCCAGTGCGAGTAAAAAATAGATTTCTCTTCTTCGCTAAGCTGACGATCCTGCCTAACCCGCTCACTCAACTCCAAAGAAGACTTCTGTAGCACATTCAATTTTTCTTTGAAGTAAACTCGAAGCTTTGTGGTTCCTGCCCTTTGAAACTGAACGGAGCAGAGAAAGTACTCCGTCTCTTGAAAAGTAAAACCTAAATATTCCGCCATCAGTTGAGCTTGCTCTAAGCTCATATTTTTTTGATCGCTTAAAATCTGGCTCAATAAACTTGGGTGAACTGCAAGAAACAGCGCCATTTTATTGATTTCACCTCTTCCCTTTTTTGGAAGATGATCAATATAATTTCGCAAAAATGCACGATAATCTAGATATTCAAAAATAGACATATTACTAATAATATCATGTATTTATTGATTATTCATTACTATTTGTAAGAATAATCAGTGATTTAATACCAAAATGATATAGCGATGTTAACGCAAAGCGTTTATAAAGGTTTTAAGTGAACGCAACAAAAGCAACATTGATCCGGTTCGATGCTTGCATTTATTTGAATACGATAAGGACGGAGAGTTTATGAATACGCATATGTTACTTGGATGCATTCTAATAGGGGTATTAACAAAATCGATACCGGTTTTCGCCCAATTCACAGAAGTAGCGTCTAAACCATTGACAGCTTTAAGAGTGGAAAATCTCGATAAAAAAGGTTTTGAAATTGGGAAGAAATCATCCCTACCTCAGTTAACTAAAAGCTCTCCTCCATCCAATAAGCAGCCCGACTTATTGGATGGACAAAGTTCAAATCAAACTGTCCGCTTCGAGAAAACAATGGGCTCTATCCGGCAAAGCATTCAAACAAAAAGAGGCGGAGTCGCTGGCGGGGGCGGAGACGAAGTAGGCGTAGACTTTGAGATGAGTCTTTACAGCGGATTAAAACGACTCGAATTCACTGATCCTAATTCATTTATTAAAATGAATTACTTAGGTTTGAACAAACTGTTAAAAAAAGTAAAATTTATTGTTGTCGAAGACGATTTAAAAGTGATTGCAACGAAGGATACTCTTCAGAATTCAGTTGCAGTAAATGATCGTAAAACAAAAGTTATTTACATTCAACGTGCGAGATGGGCTGCCATTACAGATACGAATCTAAAAGAAGGAATAGCTATACATGAAATTGCAAGTCTTTTAGGTATTGAAAGAACTGGTGCTTATAAAATTTCTGCTAAGTATATTGCTGAAGCCGGATTTCCGTTTAACAAAATATCTAAAACAAAAAAAGATGAACTGATAATTCGTCCAGCCTCGGGCACTTCCCTATCATTTTCTTGTACACTTTTGGATTTCATTTACTACCCACAAACGAAACATTTTATTTTGACTTCAGTCAATGATGCCACTCTAAAAGAATTTTATGGGTTCTTTAATATTCTACAAATAAATCAAAGTCAAAATGGCGATCTAAAGATCGAAGCTTTAGTAAGCGATGGGCCTTATTACACCCACTATGGAACAAGGACAGAACTTGATTTGCAGTTTGTATCTCTGGCAAAAGCATCATCAAACGATTCGTTTCAAAATTTGAACTACAACTTGAAAGTTAGAATTGTACGTGAAGATGACCACACATACCTGCATTACCAGAATACGGCCGTTTGCCAGGTGACCCTGCAGACTGAAGCTGAATAATTTTTGTGATGTAACAGCGTCAAAAACTTTTAACTTTTTATACATTTTATTTAAACACACTAAAGGAGATTTTATGAAAACTTTATCAACGCTCTTGGGATTATCTTTAATTGGCAGTATTAGCATGGCATCGACTTTCAACTATACCTGCTATGGCTATTTTGGAAATGGCGATGCAAGTTTCGATAAAACCATGATTTTAACAACTGATACAGTATCTGCAAAAGCTGATATTATTGGCGAGAGCTGGGACAAGATCGGCGGGAAATTAAATCCTAATTACAAATCAAAGAGCAATTTGAAATATTTGAAATACGGTAGCCAGCTTATTTTAGAAGAATCTCTTACAGTCGGTGGACGCCAGTTAAATGACGGATCTTACGGCGGACTAGCGCGCGTCGAAGGCGAAGTTGAAGGTGGTTTCGTCCAACTGAAATTTATCTGTAAAAGATAAATTACATACTGCGCACCTAATCCGTAATAGTTGCGGACCTCTTAGCGACTATTAGTTACTTGAGAGTTTAAACTGAGGACGGTTTCACTTAAAGGCGGTGTCAGCAAGATGGCGCCACAGCTTTAAAGCGCAGATGTAACGAACCCCTTGGTTTTGGAAATAGACATTCTAAATTCACTGAACTTTGATGATCAGTGGATTTAGATATTTAGTAACAATTGTGTATCATCATTCGAAACAAAATTTTATTTTTTTGTATGCAGTAATTAATTTAAATATCTTTCTGAATTTCCAACTTACAGACAGAAATAATATATATATCATCTTACTGACTCTGATTTTTCGGTTTGATCAATAGCTGTGAGCCGTTGAAATCAAAGAACAAGTTCAAGAATAGAAACAACAATACTCAGTCACTGGCGACTAAGCATTGTTGGCATGATTATCGTGAATCTCGAACAGTGTGAATGGTTATCATTAGGTTCGCGGATTTGATCACCGTTTCCCTGTTGCAAAATTCAGAAAATAAAATCAATGTCCATTCAGATAACAAAGCTAGAAAACCCTGTCATCTTTCGGTCATCAATTTATCATCTGACTTTGAAATCTGCTGAAATTTCATGAAACAAAGACATTAAAACTCGTGGTTTTTATTTTTTCATTTGTGTATTTTCAACTATTTAGGATTTATGACATTTTAGAAATCTGCGGAACCAAGCTCCAAATCCCAGAATGAAATTTGGAGCGGGAGATTCCGCTCGTGTAATTTCAATAACTTATCATATGGTGGCAGGGGTTGGCAGGGATTTTAGGGTTTACCTCGCTTTGTTCATCGAGATCACCTTTCCCTCTTTATTTTGTGGTACGTTGATTTTCAATCCATCAGTTTGGCCTTTCATATTAATGCCTGCTGATCTGAAATACTCATCCGTCGTACTTAGTTTGGCGTGTCCGACGTTTTCTTTGACGATTCCTAGGGGGACACCATCAATTAAAGCTAACGTTATATGTGTAGCTCTTAATTGGTGATGTGTAATTTCCTTAATACCAATTTCTTGGCAAAATTCTCTTAAGACCCGAGCTTGATGTCCATCTTTCCAGCGACTACAATCGACATCAATGACAAATTCTGATTTCGATTTTAGCTTCAGTTCTTTAAAAACCGGGACTATGTAGTTTGGAATTGCGACAACTCGCTCTTCTTTGTCTTTAAGAAATAGGACAATTCCTTCTTTAGGAATTAATTGTCTTCGAAGGTAAATAAGCCCTTGTTCAAAATCTATATCAAGCCATTTTAAACCAGCTAATTCACTTCTTCTAAGACCCAACGTCACTGTCAGTAGCCAAATATAATAGTAATTGTGACCACGCCTTTGTGCTTCACCTAGAAGAAGATCCACCTCTTCGTGAGTTAAGGCTTCTTTTCTTTTTTTAGGAACTTTTCGCATTTTAATTCCTGAAAATAAATTGTGTTTTAAACAGCCTGTATGTACAGCGTAAGTAAATACACATTTTATTTCTTTCAAAATATGAAAAGTCATGGATCGACTTAGACCTTTTAACTCCATCTCATCCAATTTATTATTTACAAATTGAGGCGTGAGTAAGTCTAAGTGAATCGTATCCCAATGTCGAACATAGGCTAGACGGCTTTTTTTAGATTTTACAACTTGAGGACTGTAGCCATTTGGATTTTCATTTGATCTGACTTTTAAATGAAGTTGTTCAAGATAAGAATCTAATAATGGCCCCCAGTGAGTAAATCCTAAACCATCGGGTCTTTCTTCTCGACACGCACTCCAAAGCTCTCTGTAGACAGTTTCAGCTTTGGGTTTAGACTGAATACCTCTGCGTTTCTTTTGATGTCTTTTTCCAGTGTATTTATTGATGGCTTCAACCACCACCATATAAAAAACTTTTTCGACACCGGCGTTAAGTTTCTTTTTATAAGCGATTATTCCCATTACGACCCCCTTTGAAAGAGTGAGTCGAGTTCAGTTTTTTTAAATCGCAAACTTTTACTCAAAAGCTTGTACGCCTTAACTTTGCCTTGATAGACCCACTTCCTCAGTTGTTTAGGGGTGGTTCTAAGGTATTCAGCGGCCTCTTCTGTATTTAACCATATGTAATTTTCAAAGAACTTTTTCTTGTTAGAGCTATGGATTTTTAATCCAGACATGATTGTACTCCTGAATCTTGTTCCCAGCAAGGCTGAGAACGATGGCATATAACGTCAGGAATTCGCGCAAGTGATTTATATTCTTTTTAAATCAAACATTCAATTATCCACAATTTTATGATGTGAATAATTCGATCGTACGTTTTGAAATCATCAAATGAACAACATCTGATTTGGGTTTCTGAGTTTTCTTTATTGTTTTTCTAGAATCTCATGTTTTATTTTCTCTCTTTGTTTATTTTAATTTCATTCCTAATTTTTATTCCTTTTCTTACATATGCCCCCGCCGGTACTGTCTAGTCCTAGTTACTGACCACCTTCAATCGTAGAGTGGGGGTGGTCAGTAACGGCACAAGGACTCCGACTGAAGCGGCGGGGGGGTTTACTTAAGTCATTCTCGATCTTTAGTAGTTTAATCATACTTATCTAAATCAAAAATAAGTGAGTCATCGAATCGATAACGACTCACTTATTTTTCATTCTGAATCTGGTTTTTTCATGTATTTTGATGTTTCAGTGTCATTCATTTTTTTCCCTTTGGCTTTTGTAGTTTTTAAAAAGCAAGGCATGCCAGTAAAATGCGTTTTTTGATTTATGTTATTGAAATTAATTTTGAATTTCTAAATTCTAGCCCACTTTCCTTAAATCAAATGATTCAGAAATACTGAATGTTTAGAATTTTATATTGAACTTATTGCTGTATTTTTAATGGTTTAGACCACATTCAGTATTTCTGAATAAGATGCAGTATTTCTGAATGAGGTCAGGTTTGGGAAAATTAGACTTGGATATGAGTATCGATCAACATGGCTTGTATCTATCGAAAGGGCTCGCGGCTACCAGATGTAATATACTTTTTATTCGATTTAGGATTTGTCTGGATTTTCAATTTTAAATATTATAAAAAGGCTCAACCATTGGAGATATTTATGAATGTCATCTCAATATTTTTTCTAGTGTTTCTTGCAATACCAAATTTGAGCTTTGCTACGACAATTATTTGCTCGAGCGAAACAGGTGCTTTGAAAACTGATTTAATCTTCTCTTTCGAGAAACAGCACTTGGAAGTAAGTGGGGCCTTTAGTGGTATGCCCCTTAAGTCCTTTGTGTTTTTAAGTGACGCAATGGCTTGTGGTAAACCCATTGCGTCTGTTTCAGAGTGCACGAAAAGCGAAATTAAAGATTTAACAAAGTCCGGAGAATATGACTTTCAATTTTCTTGCGCAGATGATCGACGTGGTGAACTTCACTTTGAGAACGATTCTGTTATGGCATACTGTTATAATAGTGATGGATCACTCAGTAATCAAAAAGGCAGCGATGGCTGCAAAATCGATTTTAAATAGTCCAACCCCCTTCATTAAAATAAATATCAAATCAATCGCCCCAAAAAGCTTTTTGCTGCCAGATGTAATATATTCGCGAATAGGTCTGAGTTTGTTTGAGTAAAAACTTCACGACTGTCAGAAATATAACTGATGAAATTACAACGAAAGTTTGTTATTTAGTGATATCTATTTAAGGAGTTCAAATGAAGCAATGGCTAAAATTTTCTTTTTTTACTCTAACTATGCATTTCTTAAGCGCTGGCGTGTTGCAGGCGGCTCCTATTTTGGTAGATTCAGTAACTATTAAATCATCAATATTTACTGGAGCTACCGTTTTGCCAACTCACAATGGATCTCAGTATTTTCGTTTTGATGAGGGGTATTCTAATACAACCAATTTTGTCTTTTTAGATAAAGACAATTTATCAACGCAACCATACAAGGTGAGCATTAATTCAAGTAAACCTGCAATAATTAATCTAATTGATTCGCCATCAGGTCGTTATGCAATTATTCAAAAAGCACCTTCAGCTCAAACACTTAATAAGTTTGAACTTATTGATGCAAAAAGCAAAACGAAGGAAGAAATTGATTTAACGAAGATACCTACATTTATTGAGCCAAGTATTTCAAATGTGCGATTTAGTCATGATGAAAAGCAGGTCGCTATTTTTTGTGGAGACGCCATCGTTATCTTAGATCTTGTTACAAAGATAGCCACAAAGCTTGAATCAATTCCAGAGGCATCTAGCATTTCACAACAATATATTGGCAGCGATGGTAGCAATTTCTACTGCAAATATTCTGTTTTAAAAGCTTGTCCAAATTATGATTTCAGATTTTCGTTGGATGGTAAAATAATTGAACTTATTGGTGGCTTGACAATGGGAGAAGGCCGCGAAGGAGTAGCTTATTTTTCGTGGGATCTAACATCTAAAAAGAAATTAGATTTTCATCTCGTTAAAGAGGGTACTATTTTCAATGAGTTTCAAGCGAAATTTGTTGCTGATAAAACGGTTCTGATTAAAATGCTTAATGATTCAAAAAGCAAAATCATCGATATTACTTCTGGAAAGGAAACTCTAACTGCTAAGAATATTTTGTTTTTCCAATTTTCAAATAGGCTTTTAGTAGATGATGGGATCACCTTTAAATCATTAGATGCGTCCTCATTACAAACGATTTTTTCAACAGAAATTTCGTCGTTGAAATTACAACAGTACTCAGTATTGTTAGCCACCCAGGATGGATTGGTATCATTTCAAGACTTAAGTTGGCAAAAACTAGCAAAAGGACTTTTTAAGGATCTTTCGTTTTATGAACTGGTAAATTCCAGTTTAGTTAAAAGTACTTCTACAGGTAGCTACTTGACGCTCTATTTTTCTCGTTTTGACACAAATGAATATGTAAGTGCCGATCAAAATATTTCAACAGGCGAAATAAGTTTGAAGTTTTACAAATTCTAGACTGTATAAAAGCACTTCATTAAAAAAAATTAAAATTAGTCGAAGCCATCCAAACTGTGTGGCTTCTTTTTTTGTTCCCTATATATATTTTTTACTAATCGAGCTAATGAAAACGACTTTTGCGAAATAAAAAATATCCTGTTCCGAAGAATACGATGGATGCAATATAAAATTAATTAGAAGCGCCAGCAGCCTTTAAAAGTTTCAGGACTGTTTGTCGAACAGAATTATCCTGAATTGCATTTGCACATTTCAATGCAGTCATACGTGCAAAGCGACTTTCGCAATTAATCTGGTTTGCAGCTCCACTTTTTAATAATATAGAAACTAATTCAGCTCTTTTGTTATAAACTGAATGGCAAGAGGCGAAAATAAGTGGGGTTACAAACTCATTTTTATATGAAGTGCTCTCAGGACATGAATTAATTAATTTTGGATTAATTTGCAGCTTTTGCTCGACAATTTCTATATTTCCATTCCAAAGCGCTACAAAAAACTCATCATCTGTGCAGGTACTACTACTAACGACATTTTGAAATTGGCACTCTTCAGCAGAAGCGCTAAATGAGAACAATAAGGACACAGTCATCAATAAAATTTTCATAAAACTCCCTTTTATTTGATATTAACAAACTTGATTTTTTTATCAAAACTGACGTTCATTTGCACTTCAAATTAATCTTAAATCATGTTTGTCCTATACTGAAATGACCCACGGTCCTATTTAATGTGCATTTTGCTATCTTAAGTGATCGGGCGTAGTTTTACCGAACCCCAGTCTTGTCTCTTTGGTTTGTAAAACAAGATTCTAAATCTTTAGTATTCTGCAAAAGCTCTTGCGCAAAATAGAAAATTTTCTCAATTTGGTTTTCATTAAGAGCTTTTAAAGCAATGGCTAGCTTGTAGCTATACGGAACAACCCTTGATCGGACAGGATCAGAACTCAGGTTTTTAAAACTGGTGGGGCTATATCCATAAGCCACCATGATCTGATTCCGAAGATCATGGGTGACTGGGTTTATACCGTTTTCTATTTTTGAAAGCTGTGCTGAAGAAATTTTTGTAAGCTTGCTTGCATTTTCTAAGCTCAAGTTTTTTTTAATACGAATGAATTTTAGAACAGCGCCATCAAAGGTGTTATTGATTCGCTGTTTGTTTTTAAAATTTGCAACCCACGTTTTAAATAAAGGTACAAACTGAGTTCCATGAAGAATTTTAATGATTCTTTGGAACTCAGTTTCTGAAACTCTAGAACGGCCTTTGCCGTTTTCTATCTCGCTTAGCCAGCCCTTGCTGCGTCCAATTTGTTGGGCTGCTTGTTGAACACTCAGGCCACTTAATTGACGTAAGTGCCTGATGATGACTCCGTAGTTGTCCATAAGGACCTCCTCTTCTCGAATGAAATTTAATTTTTAAATTTGAACTTTGGAAAATTTGTCTGAAGTTCAAAAAAGTTGAACTTCAGGAAATATTTCTGAGAAGAGGCCGCTGTGGCAGGGTTTTGGCAGGGAAAATGAGTCATCTAGAAGGATCTAGAGGGGTTTGCAATTTTTTTCTGAATCTCGAATTTGAGTGATTTTAAGTAGTTAGAACTGTTGATTTTTCTGTTGCGGAACCAATGAACCGCCCCAAAATCCACTTTGATAAGTTGGAAATTTGGAGCGGGAGACGGGACTCAAACCCGCGACCTATGCCTTGGCAAGGCATCGCTCTATCAACTGAGCTACTCCCGCATTCGAAAGATTAAAAATCTAAAAGAATCGGCTGATTCTGTCAACTATTCGAAACAAAAGACCTAAAAGATAATCATCTCAAGTGGAATTGCTGAAATTTGGGCTTTATCATGCATTTTGTGCAACACGGTATTTGCCAGAACCATGTTAACACGCTGATTTTGGGTTGCATGAGCATTCAAAATATATGGCAATAGGCTCATGATAAAATTCATTATTTCACTGGTGCTAGTCGGTCACTATGCTTTTGCTTTAGAGCTTGGTAAACCCTCCTTTTTAAATCAACTGGAGGCTCTGCAAAGCCCTCAGCTTGTTACCACCCCTAATAATGATCATCAGCCGCTGTTGGACGCTTTTAGCCAGGCTAAGCGTTCTATCAAGGTCGGAATTTTTGGAATTTCAGGAAAGCATATTGCTGATGGACTCGAGGCTGCTCAAAAGCGCGGCGTTTCTGTTACTATTCTTTGCGACAAGTACTGTGTCAGCAATGACAAACGAGCGGCCTTAGTGGAACAGCTGAAGGCTGCCGGAGTGACCATTCACATGGCCTCACCCGGATTCTCGATCACTCACTGGAAGATGTTTGTGATCGATGATGCACGGGTTTTTATCTCAACGATGAATTTTATCTCGCGGCATCACCAAATGCGGGATTTAGGGGTCTTCGTCACTAACCCTTCTATTTTGCGCGAAGTGCTTTCAGTTTTTCATACGGATATCGAAAATTCTAAAAAGAGCACAGCGATTACCCCACCCCTAACCCATCCCAATTTAGTCTGGAGCCCCGTCAATGCCGAAGGCAAATTAGTGGAGCTGATTGATTCTGCAAAATCCACGATTGATATCTGGATCGAAAATATGGGAAACCAAGCTGTTCACACCGCCCTCAGAGCGGCTGTGATTCGTGGTGTGCGAGTCCGAGTGATGACTTCGCTATGTGGACTTGGCATGTTGCCGTCGACAGCGTTTGCTCATTTGAACCAACTGTTGAGTTTTGGTGTATCCGTCCAAGTGATGCCATTTCCGGGAACGCAGGATCTTCCTTATATACATGCCAAAGTGATCATCGCTGATTCAAAAACAGTTTTTCTGGGCTCTGAAAATTTTTCGATGAATAGTTTATTAAAAGCGCGCGAATTGGGAATTATCTTTCGCGATCCCAAATTACAAACGGAAATCTTAGCCCATTACGAATTGGATTGGTCCAAGACAATCAGTCTTCCGAAAACGCCCCCTGAAACCTGCGAAGCACTGCAACCGTAATGAATATTCTGCATCTGCTTTCACAAAATCAACTGACCGGCGCCGAAGTCTATGCCACGCAACTGATTGATCAACAATCACGAAATGGTCATAACGTCTTTCAAGTATCCAATGGTTTTTTTGCAGAAACTAAAGCCAAAAAACAAACTCTTGAGGTCGAGACAAAGTCCTTTGTCCATTTCATAAAAAATTTTTTATGGCTTCGTCATTTTTTGAAAAAACACCACATTCAGGTGATTCACACGCACTCTCGGGCCGCAGCAAAGTTGGGATACTGGGCTCGCATGGGTCTTAGAATTGGTATGATTTCTACTTTGCACGGCCGCCAACACCCCTCATTTTCAAAAAAACTATTTAATCAGTACGGAGATTTTTTAATCGCTGTTTGCGAAAGCATCCACTATCAACTGCGTTTTCATTTTAATTACAATCCCCGACGATTGCTAGTGCTACGAAACCCAATCTCTTCGACTGATTTTAAATACTCACCCCATACGTCTCGCTTCACAAATTTGAATCCCACCGAACCATTTAAAATTGCTGTCATTGGTCGAACGACCGGCCCCAAAGGGAAACGTTCTGAACAGGTGCTGATGGTTCTGTCGCAGCTATTCGAAAAATTAAATAAGCCTGTTCAATTTTACTTGATTGGTGGAAAAGCCAGCGATCTGAACCACACGTCATCTTTACAAATCATTGAAAAATCAGTCCCCGCTTTGACCAGTGTTGATTATGCTGAATATGATTTGGTTGTAGGATCTGGCCGTGTCGCCCTAGAGTCTTTGATCACGGGCATTCCCACAGTGGCATTTGGCGAAGCTCAGTACATGGGTCTTGTTCGCCTAAGTAACCTCAAGGAAAATTACGCAACAAATTTTGGCGATATCGATCTGAACTCAATAAGTCCGTTGTTGCCAACTGATAAACTGAAACAAGATTTAAATACATTATTTTCTGACGAATTAAAAAATGAAGAAATTCAACAGATCTCTCTGCAAATTCAAAAAGATTTCAATTCCGAAATGATTTATCGTCGTATTTTACGGCTTTATCAATCCAGTTATTTTTTAAGGAATTATTCTCGGTGGATACCAACTCTTATGTATCACAAAATTCCAAAAGCAGAACTAAAATCTCAGCATAAAATATTTGTAACCGCCGAAAACTTTTGTAAGCATCTGCAGTTTTTTAAATTTTGGGGGTTCAAAACCGTGACTTTCAATGAACTGAAAAAATTTAAATCCGGAGAAACTGATTTTAAATCATTTCCTAAAAAGCCTTTAGTGATCACCTTTGATGATGGCTATAAAGACAATCTTGAAATAGCCTCGCCATTACTTAAAGAATTCGATTTTAAAGCACAGCTTTTTTTATTGGCCGATGCCACCGTGAATTCAAATATCTGGGATCATTCCGAAACGGAACCTCCCCATGAAATTGTCAGCGGAATCGATCGTCAGCACTGGTTGAATTCGGCTTTTGAAATTGGATCTCATGGATTTCAACATCAAAAGATCTCGTCCATGACCGAGACTGAAGCTCGTGCTGAATTAAAAAATTCAAAAATGGCTTTAGAAAAAGAATTCAAACGAGATATCCCCGTCTATGCCTTCACCTATGGCGACACTCATCCTGCGGCAGCGGACTGGGCCTTTGAAGAAGGTTACGACTACGCGGTCAATACCGATAGTGGCGGATTGCTTCACGAAGAAGATCCCTACAGAATATTTCGAGTGAACATTTTTCCAAATGAAACCTGGCTCAGTCTTTTTAAAAAAACATCATCATGGTATCGACGATATTATTTTAGTAAACGCCAAAAATAAATTTTTCAGTACCCCATGGCTTTCAGAATCTGAACCACTGACACAGCCAAGATATAGGCCGCAACGTTGCTGATCAGCAACTGCATCAGGGCTAAATTCCATGATCCGGATTCTCGTTTTAAAATGCCCACCGTCGAAATACATTGAAGAGCTATACTAAAGAAAATTAAAATACCCACCACGGAAGCCACAGTAAAAATGGGTTTTCCATCGGCAAAAGTTGCTGTTCTCATCGCTTGCAGTAAGCTTTCGGTTTGGGCTTCGCCATCACCTTCAATATTAAATACAAGAGCCAACGCTGAAACAAAAACTTCACGCGCCGCAAATGCCGATATCAACCCAAAACCCGCACGCCAGTCTAATCCCATTGGAATAAATAGAGGTTCAATTTTTTGCCCTACTTTTGCTGCGTAACTTTGCTGAGAAATTTCAGAATCACTCATTTCAACACCAACATCCGGTCGTGGAAAATTCGTTGCAAACCACAGAATAATAGCCAATACCAAAATAATGGGGCCTGCCTTACTTAAAAATGATTTTGATCTGTGAACAGATTGAGTCAGTAAAACCTTAAAGCGCGGTCTTCGATAAAGCGGAAGCTCCATCATCAGACGTGGTTTTTGCGTCGAAGCAATCAAACGCGATAATATTCCCGAAGCAACAGCTCCTACAAAGATAGCAAAAAAATACAAAAGCGCCATAACAGCACCTGCAAGCAATGGCTGACTCTCTGAAAATAAAAAACTAATCATCAGGGCGAAAACGGGTAATCGCGCAGAGCACGTCATAAACGGAATTACACTTTGAGCGATCAGACGTTCTTTTTTTGAACTGATATTTCGAGTGGCCATAATCGCCGGAATAGCACAGGCAAAACCCGACAAGAGCGGCACAAAGGATCTGCCGCCTAAACCTATCCACGAAAGTGGGCGATCTATCAAGGCCGCAACACGAGCTAAATAACCCGTAGACTCAAGAATTCCAATACCTAAAAATAAAATAAAAATTTGTGGGACAAAAATAACCACGCCACCTATCGCAGCAATTAAACCCGCACCTAAAAAATTACCCACTAAACCCGGAACGCTGTTGGTTACGACATCTGCCAACCAGCCAAATGCGGAATCAATGATATCCATCACGGGCGCAGCCATCCAGTAGATCGCTGAAAAAAGCAATGTCATAAAGATAAAGAAAAAAATAAATCCAAACACAGGATGCAGAAGCAAAGAGTCAATTTGGCGTGTGATTCGGGTGATCTCTAAATTTCGATTCTGTTTCGATGTCACCCGCTCCGCCAACTGAACAGATTTCTTCATCAACACCTGTTGATTTTCCATCGACCATTCTGGCACTTTCACATCCAAATTTCGTCCCTTTGAAAACTCTTCGGAAGCCTTCATGGACAAAACCACTTTTTCAAGTCCTGCTCCCAAAAGACCATCAAATAGCACAATTGGAAAACCCAGTTCTTTTTCTAATTTTTCGAGATCCAATTGAACTTTATTTTTATATAAAAGATCCGACATCGTGACCACAAAAACAATCGGATAACCTGTCTGCCTCAACTGCTCGGCCAAAACCAAATGCCGTGACAACTGAGTTCCATCCAGCACACAAACAACACCCGTGATTTCTTTTTGTTCTGCTTTTTTTAAAAATAATGTCGAAAATGTAACCTGTTCATCTTCACTTTGAACCTGCAGCGAGTAGATTCCTGGCGTATCAATCACCACCGGAGCATAACCCGCATGAGCCCCACTTAAATGATTTTGAAGCAAGCCGACACTGTACTCGACCGTTGCTCCAGGATAATTGACTGTTTTAAATTTTGAACCTGTTAACCAATTATAAAGAGTGGTTTTCCCCGAATTCGGAGAACCAACTAAGACCCACGCAGACATGTCATCTCCTCTTCGTTAAGTGCCAGTATAGTTTCGTTAAATTGAATCACTGTGACTGAATTGAAAGAAATTTTATGAAGCACGACAATTTGAAGTGAAGGAAAAAGTCCCAGTTCATAAAGTCGTTTCACAATATCTTCAGGTCCCTCTATAGATTCGATGGTGATTGGTTGTTGTGTTTTCATTTGATAATAAGTACCTCACTCAGAAACAATCTGAAAATGACAATTTACACTGAATGTCTAGTTGATCATGAATTGATAATATCTGCGATCAGCGAATATTAATAAAAAACGCCCAGCTTAAATCCAAAAGCTTGTGTGAAATTTTTAGGTTCAATAAAAAACTTGCCACTGGCAGAACCATTCACTTGCAATTCCACCACATCTGAATGGGAGACATCCCAGCTTTCATAGTAAATGGACACAATCAAATTCTGAAACCATTTTGCATCTGTTATTTTCTTACTGACTGTCAATATATGACCAAATCCAGCCGATTGAGTATGATCTACATCACCATAAGTTGAATTGGCTTCCGAAAGTTTCGAATGCATCAACCCCTTTAAAAAGATATCCGCCTCCAAGTCCAAAGAATAATCATCTTTTTTAAAACTTAATCCAATGGGCGCAAAAATATATATTCCTGTGCGCGTGTAAAATCCTGAACCCTCACCCCGATCATAGAGATACCGCAAACCTGGTCCCACAAAAAAATCAAATCCGCGCGGCATTGGAAAAATAAATCGATGTGTGATTCGACTAATTACATCTGTTGTTTTAGCCTGATAAGCCGAACATTGCCCCGTGTTCACATCGCAGAGGCCACCATCATAATCCAGCTGACCAAATAAAAGATTACCTTTGAATAATCCCTGAAATCCCGATGGCCTCGACCATGGTAATTCCGCAAAAAACCCAATCAGATACCCTTGATGCGCAATCAAACCAGGCTCTACGTAACGGTATTGGACTGCCTCGGCGCCAATTGTCAGCGCAGAAAATGTTTTGCCTTCGGCCTCCTCAGCTTGAGTTGCAGAACTTATTAAAAAAAGAGCGAAGATTACAATGAATTTCATTTTGATCATCAACTCTAGAAAACCTCAAAACCAAAGTCCAGTTTTTCCTATCAATCCGCAGGAACTTTAATCCCGTGCTTAAGTCGGCTCAATGTTTATCCGATCCCAGACTTATGAATAGACTCAATACCACCCTGCTGATCCTCTTGTGTGTTCTGATCATTGCAAAATCTGCTTTTGCTGAAGTTCTACGCTGGCCTCAGGGATGCCTGACCGGCGAACTGCATGTTCAGAATAATTCTGATTCAGAAACACGTGCTTGGCTGCAAAAATTTAAGTCACAACTTTTAGAAGAATCTGAAGTTCGTCTTGCTCGCCAGCAAGTAACTTTAATCCCTGTATCTGCTGAAACCGTTTCCGAAAGTTTCACTTTGCTGCATTTTAAAAAAGCCGGCACTCTTCACGCTAAATTCATATGCAACGATAATAACATCATAAAGACCTACCCCAGCCACTCTTTCGAAGGAGGAGTTCTTTCCTACCGCCGCAGCGATCTCAAACAAAATAAATTATGGATCCAAAATTTATACTCCGGAAATAATCAGATCGAACTTGAATTTTTAGATCGCCGCATGAATGTTCTGTCAAATTCATCGATCGCATTAATTTCTTTAGAAACTAAAGTTATTCCTTTAATCTCCGAATCTCAAAACTGGTCTTATGTTCGAGTTCAGTCCCAGCAACGTTTTGCAGCCTTCAATCTGACGTCTTATGGATCTGATGGCCCCTTCATCATTGCACCACAATCGACTCTTGTTTCCGAAGATGCTGCTTATTTTGAAGTGCGCTCGCAAGATAATATCGGCGACAGTTTCATTGCCAAAATCACGGATCCAGAAATGATTGCCAAAGCCCGCGAACAAATCACCAATCCGACACTTGAAAAAATTCTTTTTGCCCGGTTGAAAAAAGGACACGGCAACCACAACCGCAATTGGTCTAAACGAGAAAAAAGTTTTTGGTCATGGTCTGTCAGTGAAGTTACCAATATTGCCGATATCGGAAGTACCTCGTGCAATGGCCTGCCACAGGTTGTTGAGGATCGGATTGATTCCTGGATTGAAAACCCAGGACGCATTTGTTTTTGGAGCTACCGCATTCGTAAAGAACTAAAACCCAGCGAAGTCGCCTCAGGATTTACAATTCAATAGTTGCCGATGCACTTTGACCACGCGTTTCTTCAACCTCGACACAAATCTTTTTGATATGATACTTTTTAAGTGCTTGAAAAAACTCTTTTGCTAAAAGAAGTGATAATTGCTCGACACTGGTATTGCTGACTTCCAACCAAATAACCTCATTCAAAGGCAATGAATAAAATCGATCTCGAAAATGAATCTCGTAATTTTTCCCATCTGAACTGACTTTGTATTTCATATCGGGATGCTGGGCTGGAAGTAAGACATGCTCATCCCACTGATCTAAACGCGCTTTGATGATTTTTTTAAGAACTTTGAAGTCCACAAGGTATCCCAACTGACTCAGCGCCGAATTTTCGGAACCACTGATATCAATTCGAACTTGATAATTATGACCATGTAGCATTTCTGCGTTTTTTTCATCGAAAATAAGAAAATGAGCACTCGAAAACTTAAAATTCTCTTTCGCCAAATGAAGGGTTGTCAAAGCCATAAATAATCCTTTATAAAACAGGTTCTGATGTCTTTACGAAAGGTACCATGAACTTTGAATTGAAGCAGCATTTTCAAATCGAATCGGCCAGATTTTTACCGAATTTACCTGCGGAACACCCCTGCTCTCGAATGCACGGCCACAGTTTTAAGATTATTTTAACCCTGCAATCCTCACTCGATTCAAAATTAGGCTGGGTTATGGATTATCACGAAATCTCTGAAGTCATGAAGCCCTTATTGGCACAACTAGATCACCGTATTCTTAATGATGTCTCAGGGTTGGAAAACCCAACCTCAGAATTATTAGCAAAATGGATTTTTGAGAAAGCTCAATTAAAAATCTCTATTTTAAAATCCGTCACAATTATGGAAACTCCGGCAACCGAATGCCGTTACCCAGTTTAAATAAAATTAGAATTCACTTGAACGGCTTGCCCTAGAAGAGCTTCCACTTTTTCGCCAGTTAAAACTCCTGGAGCATACATCATCACAATGGTGCTTCCCATACGAAAAGCTCCCAGCTCATCACCCTTGGTGATAGTCTGGTTATAGTCTTTGATTTTTTTAGCTGACGAGAGCAATTGATTCCCGACAATTGTTGAATCAAAGGACAAAATAATTTGTCCTACGTTTGTTGCAGCAACAAACATCACACCAACTAAACCCCGATCCGTTTCAATTTCCACAAGAACGCGCTCATTGACTGAAAATAATTCGTGAATATTTTCAGTCGACCATGCATTCACCGGCCATAAGGCTCCAGGAATATGAGTGACTTTCTTAATCACTCCCGTGACCGGAGAGTGCACGCGATGATAATCCGTCGGACAAAGATAGTACGTCAAAAAGACGCCGTTATCCCATTTCTTCAATGCGCCTTGATCTGCCGTAAATTCCACGACGGAATAGGTCTTATTTTTTGCTTGGATCAATTTGCCACTTTGAATACGGCCTGCTTGGGTCACCACAGAATCAGAAGGATGCAAAGCCCATGTGGTCCCAATAGGACGTAGTCCAGGTTTTAATTTTCGAATAAAAAATTCACCCAAACTAGGATATTCCGAAACAGGCAACTCGGCCTCATTCAGATCGATATGATAGGCCTTAGCAAAAGTTTTTATAATCCACGTGCTCAGAAAACGTGGCAAACGCACGTGAACAAGTTTTCCAATAAGGTAACTCAGATGGTTTTTGGGTAAAAATCGAGTGATTGCTGACATGGGCTAATTTTGCTATAAACTATTTGAAATGTCGAAGATTTTTAAAGACTTAAAAATTAAAATAGAAGATGACCTTGAACAGCATTTGAGTTGGTTGATGCCTGATCATGGTCCTTATCGCATCTTAAAACAATCTGTCGATGCCAGGCAAAAGCATTCTCCGCATTTTGTCTACTCCATCGAGGTCGCAGAAAAAGGCGAAGAGTTAAAACTCGAAGAGTTCTCGCTTGAGCGACTGACAAAAAACACATCTCAATTTAAAAAACCAATAGTTGTCGGAAGTGGACCGGCGGGCCTGTTTGCCGCACTTCGCTTTGTTGAACGCGGAATTCCATGCGTGCTTTTTGAACGCGGCAGCGAATCCACTGATCGCATCAAAGGTATCAATCGATTTTGGCGGTATGGTCAGCTTGATCCTAGAAATAATGTTTGTTACGGCGAAGGTGGCGCAGGACTTTATTCTGATGGCAAACTCATCACCCGCATCAAATCGGATCATATTCCCTACGTGCTCAATCGGTTGGTTCAGTTTGGAGCCCCAAAAGAAATCCAATGGCTTTCCAATCCTCATGTGGGCTCGGATAAAATTCGCCGCGTGATTCCTAAAATGCGCGAGTTTCTATTAAAAAATGGTTGTGAAATTCATTACAACTCACAAGTGACCAAACTGATTTATGGGACAAAATGCATCGAAGGTGTCATCACAGAACAAGGAGATCGTTATCTCTCGGATCATGTGATTTTAGCGACCGGTCATTCCGCAGAGGACATGCTCCATCATTTGATGGATTCCGGAGTGCATATTGATGGAAAATCATTTGCCATGGGTTTACGAATTGAACATTCTCAGAAAAAAATCAATGAAATCCAGTACCGCCAGTATGCCGACCATCCTAAATTGGGTTCAGCCAATTACAAACTGGTTCATCATGACAAACAAACCGAAATTGGGGTCTACAGTTTTTGCATGTGCCCAGGTGGATATGTGCTCTCGAGTGGCACCGAAAAAGATGGCATCGTTTGCAACGGCATGAGTAACTTTAATCGTAATTCGCCATTTGCAAATGCCGCCATCGTGATGAGCATCAACCACGATGATCTTTTTGGTTCCGACATTTTAGGTGGAATGAAACTGCGCCGAGAATTAGAAACAAATGCATTTCAAGCGGTGCAAAAACTCAAGGGAACCAAAGAACTTCCCGCCCAAAATATGATGTCTTTTTTAAATCGCTCCACGAAGAATACTTTGAAAAGCACATCATCACCATCCGGGGTAAAGGCTGTCCGATTGGACGAGCTGATGCCACAATTTATGTATGAAAAAATAAAACAAGGTCTAGAAAAATTTAATTTAAATATGAAGGGCTTTGTCACTGAAGATGCCCAACTGTACGGAATGGAATCCAGAACATCATGTCCGCTGCGAGTCACTCGCCACTCGGATTCTTTACAAAGTATTAGCCACAAGGGTTTATACCCCTGTGGCGAAGGCGCCGGTTATGCAGGCGGAATCACTTCTGCCGCCTGCGATGGAATCAATTGCGCAGATCAAATTTTTGCTGAATTAAAAAATTAGGAAACTGTGTTCCTGATAACGTGGGCTCGTGATCGACTAGCGATCACGGCGCTCACGAAAAGGTTTGTCGCTTATTGGTGAACGACGTGGGCGCTCGCTGCCACCCGTGGTGTTGCCACGAGATTCTGAACGAGCTTCGCCACCGCTACCAAAACCAAATCCCTCTTGCTTTCGAAATCCTTGCGGAGATCGTGGTGCCGGACGTACAAGACGTTGTTCGGGACGCTCTGATCGTTCACCACGATCAAAACTGCGTGTTGGACGCGAATCATTGTCATCCGCATTCCACGTACGAGCTGCAGGAGCATCTGTATTTGGACGAGGACGTGAAACACTACGTTCTTCCGTGCGAGGACCACGGGGTGCAAATCCACGATCTTCTCGTGGAGCAAATCCACGATCGCCACCACGATCACGGTTAAATCCACCACCGCCAGTACGCGGCCGGAATGAATCCCGAGATCCAAAAGATTCACGAGATCCACTGCGATCGCGACCAACTGGTCCACGCTCACGAGATCCGAAATCCTGCATTTCACGAGGCACAACACCATCACCAACGAAATCCATTGAGGTGTCGCGGTTTTCAAAAATATCTGGATGCTCGACCACTAAGTAACGAGTCAAAAATTCTTCAGCTGTGAATTCAAATTTGAATAATTCTTTCATCTCGACCATTTTACGCTCTAAAAATTTACCTGCGCGGCCGTACATTTCATTTTTATCCGCTTCGTTCATTTCTTGAATCACATCTTTAACACGGTAAAGATTCAACTCATCATTTGAAGGCGCGCGCCCTTTCGTCATGATGGCTTTAGTTACCTGCTGAATGCGCTTCAATGTTCGCACTTCATGCGGTGCCACGATCGATAATGCCAAACCTTTTTTACCCGCACGGCCTGTTCGACCAATCCGGTGAACATAGCTTTCAACTTCACGTGGTAACGAGAAATTAATAACATGAGTTAAATCATTAATATCTAATCCACGAGCCGCAACATCCGTTGCAACAAGGATCTTTACGCGACCTTTGCGGAAATCATTTAAAATGAATTCGCGTTCACGCTGTGGACGATCTCCGTGAATACAATCTACCGGAAATGATTTACGCTTTAACCACTCGGTGATTTCAATCACTTCGCGTTTGGTTTGACAAAAAATCAAACCATAAAAATCTTGATTCATATAAAGAACAGAAGACAACATCTGCAATTTACGATCTGGATAAATGGTATAATAAATTTGATCGATATCTGGTTTTTCAGAATCTTGCTTGTGAATTTCAACTTTGTCGTAATCCGGCAAATACCGAGACACCACACGGCGAATTTCCGGAGACATCGTCGCCGAGAATAACCATTTACGTTTAGTTTCATTATCACCCATGGCTTTTAAAATAGTTTCAACATCTTCTTGGAAGCCCATTGAAATCATCTCATCCGCTTCATCCAGCACCAATGTTTGAACGTTTTCTAATTTTAAAGCTTTGCGCTCAACTAAATCGATCAATCGGCCTGGAGTTCCCACAACGATATGAACTCCACGTTTTAATGCCGTCAATTGACGATCGTAAGATGATCCACCAAAAACAGTCAGAGTATTTAAACCCTTCCATTTTCCTAATTTTTGAATTTGCGCTTCGACCTGTGAAGCCAGCTCACGAGTTGGACACATGATCAATGCTTGAACATGCTTTGAAGAGGCGTCGATAGATTCAATCAACGGAATACCAAAGGCTCCTGTTTTACCAGTACCCGTTGCCGCTAATCCCACGAAATCTTTTTCGCGTCGAAGAAGCAGTGGAATGGCTTGAGTTTGAATAGATGTCGGAGTTGTAAACTTCATCTCCGTTAAGGCCTTTAAAACTTCTTTTGATAGTTTCCAAGATTCAAAAATATTGGCTAATGGAGCCGTCTCGGTCTCTTCATCATCACCATTGATCATTTCCATATCTTCTTCGATGTGTACTGGAGTTTTAGGAGTGCGACCAGTTTCGATTGTCTCTACTGCTGTTTCGATGGATGACGCATCAGATGCGTCACTAGAAGTGACTTCTGTATTCATAACTATTCCTTTTTGTAATGGAGAACTTTGATATTTCTAGTTTCAAAGCACTCGAGTTTTGGTACTCGAGCCACTACATAAATAGCCGTGAGTACACTTTTACCGTTTTGCAATTAACTACCCAAAAATTGCCGAGAAGACACGCATTATTATCAAAATTGTTAAATTTTCCAAAGAAACCCTACCTAAAAAGGTACCAGCTCACTTTTCGGTTACCGAAAAGTGAGCTGGTACCTTTTTAAGGGGATGCGCGTTAACTAAGGGGGATCTTGCTGAAAACTAAAGATTTCGTCGGTATTGGCCGCCGACTTCGTAGAGAGCTTGAGACATTTGGAAGAGAGAGCAGTGTCTGGAGGCTTTCAATAAAGCTGCAAAAATATTGTCGCCTTTTAGGGCTGCTGCTTTGAGGTTTTTGAGCTCACGATCGGCATCGGATTGATGGTCGATTTGAAACTGCTGCACATTTTTAAGTTGTGTGTTTTTTTCTTCTTGAGACGCTCGCGCCAGTTCGATCTTTTCAGGCACGTACCCTGCCGCCAAAGTTTTTGGATTGATAAACGTATTCACTCCAATAATTGGTAACTCACCAGAATGCTTAAGGTGTTCGTAATACATCGACTCTTCTTGAATTTTTGAACGCTGGTACTGGGTCTCCATCGCACCCAAAACTCCACCGCGCTCGTTCAACCGTTTGAACTCTTCTAATACGGCCTCTTCTACCAAATCAGTGAGTTCTTGTATGAAATAGCTCCCTTGAGTTGGATTTTCATTCTTACTGACGCCAAATTCACGATTGATAATCATTTGAATCGCCATCGCACGACGAACAGAGTCCTCAGTCGGAGTTGTAATGGCTTCATCATAGGCATTGGTATGCAACGAATTGCAATTATCCTGAAGCGCAATTAAAGCCTGCAAGGTTGTGCGTATATCGTTGAAATCAATTTCTTGAGCATGCAATGAACGCCCTGAAGTTTGAATATGATACTTCAACTTCTGTGAACGATCATTTCCCTTGTAAAGATCACGCATGGCTACCGACCAAATTCGACGAGCGACTCGTCCCAGAACCGCATACTCAGGATCCAAGCCGTTACTAAAAAAGAAAGATAAATTGGGCGCAAAATCATCAATCTGAAGACCACGCGATAAATAATACTCTACGAAAGTAAATCCATTCGACAAGGTAAACGCCAATTGACTGATTGGATTGGCACCGGCTTCAGCAATATGATAGCCAGAAATACTGACAGAGTAGAAATTTTTGATCTGATTTTGGGTAAAGTACTGTTGAATATCACCCATCATTTTAAGTGCAAAATTAATTGAGAAAATACACGTATTCTGTCCCTGGTCTTCTTTAAGAATATCCGCTTGCACGGTGCCGCGAACCAGCTGAACTGTCTTTTTTTCAGTCTCAGCAAATTCTGCAGACGAAAGTTTACGACCTAGTTCCTTTTCGCGTTTTTCAACTTGCTGATCAATTGCCGTGTTAAAATAAAACGCCAAAATCATGGGAGCTGGTCCATTGATTGTCATGCTGACCGAAGTATTTGGATCACAAAGATCAAACCCCGCATACAATTTTTTCATATCATTCAAAGTGCAAATACTGACGCCGGATTCTCCGACCTTGCCAAAAATATCAGGACGCTGATCAGGATCTTGACCGTACAATGTCACAGAATCAAATGCCGTTGAAAGGCGATGAGCTTTTTCGCCTTTGCACAAATAATGAAAACGCTTATTCGTTCGCTCAGGAGTGCCCTCGCCGGCAAACATTCGCTTAGGATCTTCGTCTGCCCGTTTGAGTGGAAAAACTCCCGCTGTGTAGGGAAATTCACCGGGAATATTTTCATATCTAAAAAATCGAAAGCGGTCTCCCCAATCAGATAGTTTAGGAAGCACAACTTTTCGAATTTTGGTGCCACTGAGCGACTTTGAAACCAAAGATTGGCGGATTTCCCGGTCCCGGACTTTAAAAATCAATTCATCCTGAGCATAGGTTTGAACCAATTGATCCCAGTTCTGTAGGGATTCTATTTCTCCGGCTATGAAATCCTTTTTGAGCTCAGATTTTTTCTCTTCCATTTGAGCAGGATCAATTAAACTTTCATTTTTTAGAATATCTAAGGCCCCCAATTGAGATGCCTTGATCGCCAATTGTTCTGTTCGATTTTTATAACGTCGCGCATTCGCCGCAATCTCAGCCAAATAATTTTGGCGATCCGCAGGAATAATCACATGCTCATCGGCAGACAAGACCGTGTTTTTAAAAACAGGATCTATAGCAGGCAATGTTTTCTTTTCAGCTAAGACGTCTGTCACTGCAAAAAATAATTGATTCATGCCACCATCATTAAACTGGCTGGCCTGAGTTAAAAATACCGGAACTTGAATATCATCATTGAATATTTTGCGCGAGCGCTTGTATTGTTTTGTTACATCACGCAAGGCATCCTGTGCCCCACGGCGATCGGCTTTATTCACGGCAACAAAATCTGCAAAATCGATCATATCAATTTTTTCAAGTTGTGATTGGGCTCCAAAATCGGAAGTCATCACATACATGGATAAATCACTAACTTCAGTGATTGCCATATTTCCTTGGCCGATACCGGAAGTTTCCGCAATAATAAAATCAAAATCTAAACTGCGCATAAAATTTAATATATCTGGCAACGTCGATGCTATTTCTTTACCCGAACCACGAGAAGCAACCGAGCGCATATATATATTGGGTCGCGATAATGCATTCATACGGATGCGATCACCCAAAAGCGATCCACCCGTTTTACGTTTTGATGGATCCACACAGACGATGCCCAATTTTTTACCTGGATAAGCGTTTAAAAAACGCTGCGACAGCTCATCAATTAAAGACGACTTACCAGCACCACCCGTTCCCGTAATCCCCAAGACAAGAGGTTTTTTCCCTTGAGAGGATGCAAATGATGACAATCCAAATGAATCTAAAGAATGGACTTGGTGTCCGTTTTCAATGGCCGTCAGCGCTAATCCAATATTGATCGATGGGATTTGATCTCCAGCAAAAATATTTTTCTTTTGTGCGATTTTTTTTTGTGCTTCGAGAATATCAAAATCACAACCCTGGACGATCATTTCAATCATCCCCTGCAGACCTAGCTTTCGACCATCATCCGGATGAAATATTTGGGAGATCCCGTAATCTTCTAATTCCTTTTTTTCATCATGCACGATGACGCCACCGCCACCGCCATAAATTTTGACATAACTTGCTCCCGCCTGATCCAGCAAGTCTCTTAAATATTTAAAATACTCCATATGCCCACCCTGATAGGATGAGACACACACGCCCTGCGCTCCTTCTTGTAAAACACTTTTTGCTACATCGTGGACAGATCGATTGTGCCCCAAATGAATCACCTCTGCGCCACAGTCTTGCAGAATACGGCGCATAATATTGATCGAAGCATCGTGCCCATCAAACAAAGAGGCCGCGGTAACGATTCGCACAGGATTTTTCAAAATAAGCTTTTCTTTCACGCGGAGTTTCCTTTTTTTATTTACCCTTAAAAACAGGCTTTCTTTTTTCGATGAATGCTGCGGTTCCCTCTTGAGTGTCTTCAGATGTGAATAACTGCGAGAAAATTTCAGCTTCATTGAGTAAAGCTTTTTCAGTTTCTAAATCAAAGGATTCATTGATTGATTGTTTCGCCCGAGCCACAGCCAACGGCGATCGAGTTAGAATAAGATTTATTTTTTTTGTAACGGTTGCCATTAACTCCGCAGCAGGGACAACATCATTCACAAGACCATACCGAAGGGCTTGCTCCGCAGAAATCATTTCACCTGACATCGTCATCTCGCGCGCCCGACGAATCCCAATAGCACGCGTCAGCTTAACGGTGCCACCAAACCCTGGAATCAAACCCAAACTCACTTCTGGTAGACCAAATTTAGCGTTCTCGCTGGCAATAATAAAATCACAACCTAACGCCAATTCACAACCACCACCAAGGGCAAAACCATTCACAGCCGCAATGACAGGAATTTTCAACAAGCTCAACTCATGCAAAATACTCTGACCCCGCTTTGCAAATTGCATCGCTTGATCCACGTTCAAATCTTTCATTTCACGAATATCGGCACCTGCTACAAAAGCTTTTTCACCGGCACCTGTAATAATCAGAGCTTTCACGTCCTCGAAGCCCATTTCAGAAATTTGGCGCAAGGCCTCGGACATTTCATTGAGAACCTGCAAATTCAAAGCATTCAAAGCCTCAGGACGATGAATCATTAAAGTCCAAATTCCGTTCTCGGCCCCATCTAATTTAATTGTTTGATATGAAAGTGACATCTGATTTCCTTTATTATTTTACCGCAGCATAGTTATAAAAACCACGACCTGATTTTTTTCCTAACCAACCCGCTTGAACATACTTCACTAATAGAGGGCAAGGACGATACTTAGAATCACCTAAACCATCATGAAGCACATTCATAATGGCCAAGCATGTGTCCAATCCAATAAAATCCGCCAAAGTCAGTGGTCCCATCGGCTGATTGGTTCCCAACTTCATGGCTTGATCAATTGATTCCACAGAGGCAATCCCTTCGTGCAACGTATAAACAGCTTCATTAATCATCGGCATTAAGATTCGATTCACAATAAATCCAGGCATATCTTTGGTTGATTCAACAAAGGTCTTTCCCATTTTTTCGGCAAGAGCCTTTGTGAGCGCAAAGGTTTCTGGTGATGTTTGCAAACCACGGATACCCTCTACCAGCTGCATCAAAGGAACGGGATTCATAAAGTGCATTCCAGCCACCTGAGTCGGTCGGCGTGTCACTCCGGCAATTTGAGTGATTGAAATAGAGGATGTATTCGATGTTAAAATCGCCGATTTCTGAACAGTTTCATCCAGTTGGCGAAAAATATTTAACTTCAACTCGACATTTTCAGTTGCGGCTTCGATCACAAAATCACAGTCACTCAGATCACTCATACGAGTTGTTGAACTGATCCCTCGGATAATTGTTTTTCTTAGATCTTCGGTCATCATGTTTTTTTTAATCAATCGCTCACAACTGATGGAAATGATTCTCAGACCTTCGTCTAGAGATTCCTGACGAATATCGTACATGACCACATCAAATCCCGATTGAGCCGCCACTTGAGCAATACCGTTCCCCATTTGGCCAGCACCCACAACTCCAATTTTTTTAATTGATGAAATACTCGACATTTAGACCTCACTTTTGAAAATGTTAATAACCAACTAGATATAGCAAAGATCTGGTCTTGATTGCAGCGATTTCCCCTCTGAAAATAGATCATAGTGCTATTCGTCATTGGGTTTTTACTACATTTAAATGCTTTTGCAGCCATTCCCGCTTTTGAAGCGTCGGAGATCCTCACTCTGACTTCGGAACAGGTGCCTTTTTTTAAGTCTCCTCAAAGCCAATTTCCCTCGGGCTACACTTCATTGGCAAATCTGCAAAAGAAACAAATTGAACAGGTTATTCACAGCGAAAATGCGTATGTTTATCAGAATGAGTACTTCAAGAAAGAGGACCTCAAACCCATCTTTCCCATGCATATGTCACAATCTGTTCTGGATCCAAAATCCAAACGACGCTGGTCAGTTCTCGAAGCTAAGGTTGAAACTCTGTTGGTTTACGACACCAACACCAAGGAAACTCACCAATTTCGCATTCAAGATGTGACTCCGGATCCCTACGATCTGGGATTCGCTCTGACATTGAAAGATATTTTTCTTAAAAAAGAACCCAGCGAGAAAGCACAAACATTGACCACAGTCCCCCAGGGCCATAAGTTTTCTGTTTTAAAGTATTCCAACGGATTTGCACAGGTCAGCTACAAAACCTACATTGGCTTTATTCCCGTAAGTGAAATTGTCACTAAGTTTGATTTTGCTACTTATGTTTTTGCAAATGCAAAATGGTATCTGGTAAAAAAACGCCACTTTGATCATATTATCACTGCTGAAAATAGAAAGTTTCATTTCGATCAAATTAAGGGACTGATTACCCCTGACAAAGTCGGTTTGATCGCATCAAAAAACCAAAAAATTCCCCTCTGGAGCCGGGTTGCTATGATACCAACCAAAGGAACCACCTGGATTCAAAGTCGCATCAAAGGTCATGGTGATGTTTGGTGGAGATCGGAAATGGCAGCTCCTGAAAAAGTCTATACTATTGATGAATTACTCAAAAAAGAAATTGCCTCGATTTCCTTTCACCCCACAAATCCCCTCAAAGCCATCGTTTCCGCACGAGGCGCCTACATCACTGAAGATGGATATTTATGGAGACTGCTTCCTGATTTTAAAACTTTTCATGGCCCCGTACATTACTTCAGCGATCATATGATTTTTATTGGAAACTTTCGCAGTTTGGATGGAGCTAAAACATTTGAAAACTACATTCAACTGGAACGCCTGACTGTGGCCATTCAAAATCAATTGGGATTTTTACCAAAACGTTTGCAAGTGAAACGCATTAATACTCTGCCAAATTATCAACTAAAAATTGAAATCGAAACTGGCCATCGTCGCATTCAATTGCAAAGCCCTCTCTTCACCCAAAGCTGGCGAGTGATCAAAAGTTAATATGAATCGAGTGAGGAGTGAGGAAAATTCTTGGACCAGACAGGATCCATGACGGAGTACACGTCTGCTTGCAGCTTTTGCCGTGTTTCAGGAGTTATCCCCACCGATGAAATCGGTTTTAAAATATGCACTTCAATCTGCCGAGACCATTTATCTTGATTTGGAATGATAGATCCCTTTGGCAAACACTCGTAAGCTCCTACAATGACCACCGGCACAACCAAAGCTTCTGCTGAAATCGCAAATAAAAAAGGACCCGCTTTAAAAGGCGACAGATGCGGTCCATAAAAACGCCCCCCCTCAGGTGAAAGCGCAAACTTTTCAGTTTTTAATCTGAGCTTGGCCTCTTCATAGACCTTATAAACCTCTTCACGCTTTTGTCTGGCAATTGGCAATGTGCCCATCATTCGCATTGCCTGAGAAAAAACGGGAATCTTAAATAGCTCAGCCTTTGCGCCAAAGCGAACACTGGGTAAAGCCCCACACAATGCAAAAATATCAAAAAAACTCGAGTGATTAAAAAGAAATAAGCATCCCTCAGTAGGAATATTTTCGATTCCATGGACACTTAAGCGAACTCCAAAAGCACGATAATTGATTTTCCCCCAGGTGCGGATATGCCAATCATCGACTTTTCGATTTCCCAAAATAAGATGCAGCAACATCGCCGATGTACCCATAATCAAAACAGATACTGGAAGAACAAAAATCATGACTGTCGATCGAATAAAAGAGATGAGTTTCACGTTAGCGATTATCCGGAAAAAGCCGTTTAATCGCAGCTTCCATTTGGCGATCTTTATATGCCGAGTGCTCCGATTCACCCGCCTGCATTTTTTTATCGGTCTCTTCTGTTAAAATTTGCACTTCAAAGGGATAAAAGAAACTGAACTTTTTTTCAGGATCAGGTCCATGCACATGAACCATTTTTCGAGCAATAAATTTGATGTACTTGAAATCTTTTGCTGAAAATGGATTCTCTTTACGAAATAATCCCAAAAAAGCACTCTGGCTTGATTTCAATTTATGATTCAAAAGACGGTCAATTTTTTCAGAAGATAAGTTTTTTTCATGTCCATGCTTTTTATTCAATTTATCGCAGACTGATAAAAACTCTTTGACGGGATACATATTGTTTGATGACTGTTCCGGCATAATTTGTGGAAAACTAATCAGATTTTCATCAATGAGAAAGCGAACCACTTGAAACGAATCAAAAATGGAACGCGTTACAAACCGCACTCCAATTTTATCATAAATTTTCATAGCAATCGCTTCCGGACGCGCCAGTAATTTAATCACTGTGCTGGCAGATGTTTTATATGGTTTTGTATGAAAATTGGCGAGCTCGATCGAAGGATGGCCCTCTTTTTTAAATGACTTTAAAAAAAGTTTTCCGTCTTGAACCACAGATTGCTCAAAAGGAATAAGAATTTGCTTTTGAATCTCTTCCGAAAAAAAACTGAACAAATCGGTCTCGGCATGAACGAAAACATGCATGCATCGCAGAAAAGCACAGGCCCATCTCTGCATTTCAGAATTTGTATTTTGTGAGGCATAGATCAAGAGATTACGAATATCACCGAGCTCTTCACGATTTCGGATGGCGCCAGGAATGGATTCTAAATCAATTTTTAATCGTTCTGTCATTAAAACCAAGGCGCGACGGTGAAAATACCACAACCTTGTTAAATCAGTAGGTGAAGAAACTTGGTATCCATAACTTTTTAAAAAGGCTTCAGCCTCTTCAAGATTGTGAATATGCAAAGATGGTCGATCTAATGCTGAGGCACCACCAGCAACCACAGATAAAGAAGAAGGATCAAAAAAATAAAATGAGGAATGATTATTGAGCATTCCTCATTAGACTATTGAATTATACCACATCGAGCAACATAGAACTGACCCAATGTTCCGCTAGCTGCAGCACCGCCGTTTACATTTCTTGTATTTTGAAAGCGAACAACACCGCTGAAAGTTTGCGCATCCAAACGACCATCAAATCGCACTTCTCCATAGCTATCTTTAAAACTCATGTAGCCATCACCCGTTTGTAAATTAAACTGTCCCGTAATCGTTGAACCATTTGTTGGTAAAAACTCTATGGCAACCGGCTCATAGGCTGTTCCATTTGGATCCAACTGAGCATTCAAAACAAAACTATCATAAACTTTAATAAGCATTTTTGACTGTGCCGCAACAACCATTCCATTGCCATCAACACGAACCATTCCTTGAAAGCGCACTCCCGTCGAATCTGTTGGAGAACTGCTGATTTGTCCAATTTCATCAGGTGAAATTGTTGCCGAAAGCAATGCTTTCACACGACTTTCAAATGTTCCAGAGCTTGAGTCCAGAGTCATTTGCGCCTGCTGACCATTATCATAAATTGTTCCAATACCCGTTGTTCCTTGCGGACACGTCGTGGTTCCCGAGAAACTTCCGATGGTATTATTTAAAGTATTTGTTGTATTCACCGTTGCGCGAACTGGATCTTTCTTTGGGTTACAGGCAACCACAAGCAGCGGCAGAATAAGTAACGGTAATAACTTTTTCATAAATACCTCCAAGTTCTAAAAACTCTTTCACAAGACTACTACGCAATCCAGAGGCCAAGTGAACAGCTCAAGATGAGACACTTATCATTTTAATTGAATGATTATGAGACGCTCAAAACGAATACAGATGCGACTCTGAGGGTATTGCCTTATTTTGCGCGATTCAAACGACGCTTGTCAAAATAGTATTCACTCAAGATGGCCAGCAAAACACCAGCAACAATGGCAATATCAGCCACGTTCACAACACCTGTACGAAGTGGGATTTCGATAAAACCTAAATTCAATCGTGCTCCTGTATCAAAAACCATAAAATCAATAACCCCACCATTTTCACGAGTCATTCGATCCCATAAATTTCCGAAACCACCGCCCATAATAAATGTATAGGCCAACAAATTCAGTCGAGATGTCTCATTTTTCAAGAGATACCAAAGCATCCCCCCAAGTCCTATCACGACAACAACTGCAAATACCAAAAACCGCACCGTGCGAGACCAACTCCCACCGAACCCCAAAAAGGCTCCCGTATTTTCGGCATAGGTAAAACTGAAAAATCCACCCAAGAAAACTGATGGGTCTTGCCCCTGTAGTGTGTTCACAGCCCAATACTTTGTTGCTTGGTCCAACCCCACCAATAAAAAAAGCAAAATACCCACGACAATAAATTTAAATTTTAATGTCATTGGCTCTCTTGCTGTTTATAGAATGTGGCTTGAGACTTGGCTCGCTCCATCATTTTCGATGATGGCTTCAATCGATTTGCTTTTCGCTCGGCAGAGTATTTATTCAATTGATCAACAATGTAAACAGCTCCAACTGAATCCGCATATTTCAACAATCCCCCGCGAAATGGCGGAAAACCGGTTCCCATAATCATGGCTAAATCGACCTCGTGGGGTGTTTCAACAATACGATCTGCATCCAAAGCCAACGCGCATTCATTGATCATCGAAAACACACAACGCTCGATGCATTCAGCAATTGAAAGCGGATTTGTTGGTGCCGGCAATCCCAATTCCGAATAGATTGAACCATCAAATTCAGTTTTTCGGCCATCTTGACTGTACTTGTAAAAACCCAGACTACTTTTTTGTCCCAGTCTTTTTTTATTTTGCTCTAATTTCTCCATCAATGGAGGTATTTCAATACGATCAGGATAAGCAGACTTAAAAATTTTCAAAACTTTCAAGCAAACATCCAAACCAACGCTATCCATTAATTCAAATGGCCCCATTGGCATTCCAAACTCATAGACAAAAGCTTTATCAACTTTTTCAATATCCATTCCATCAGCTAATAAAAAAGCCGCTTCCGCCATATAGGGTAGTAAAAGTCGATTCACCAAAAATCCTGGCCCATCCTTAACAACGACAGGCATTTTTCCCATTTTTTTTGCCAATTCGAAAACAGTCACAATCGTTTCATCAGATGATTTTGGAGATCGAATCACCTCAACTAACGGCATTTTATGAACAGGCGAGAAAAAGTGCATTCCTGCAAAATTTTCGGGATGCGGATGGCCTTCAGACATTTCGGTTACAGAAAGTGAACTTGTATTGGTCACGATAATCGCATCTGATCGCATCTCTGAAGCTGTCTGTGCGATCACTTTCTTTTTGATACTCATGTCTTCGACAATAGCCTCGACAGTCACATCTATATTCTTAAATCCCGAGAAATCAGTTGTGGTTGAAACCAACGCCATTTTTTGAGTGAACTGGTAGTTATCGATCACTCGTTTTTTTGCCAATCGCGCCCATAAATCACGCGCATGCTTCAATGCTTTTGAATTCGCATCAAAAGAAATATCTTTCACGCGAACATCAATGCCCTTGTCCGCAGCAACATAGGCTATTCCTCCACCCATCGTTCCAGCACCAAGAACACCCAAGTGCTTCACTGGTTTTGCTTTGATACTTCCATTGGCCACTCCAGTTTGTTTCTTGACCATCTCTGTCAGATAAAAAACATGAATTAAATTTTTAGAAATATCTGTCAGGGCACATTTTGCAAATTCTTCGCATTCTGTTTTTAAAGCTTGAGTCCGATGAGCAGATCCATAGGTTCTGCGAATAACTTCTAGTGCTGCTAAAGGCGCTGGATAATGTCCTTTTGAGGCCTTCATCACGCCTTCTTTTGCTTTTTTATAGACCACTCCCGAAAGAACTCCTTCAAGTAGACCTGCAACAATACCTTTTGGCATAAACTTTTTACGACGCTTCTGACCACCATCTGCAATTATTTTTTGAATTTGTTCATCCGCAAAATTTTCAAGTAAATTTGGATGCACCACAAAATCAACCAATCCAATTTTAAGCGCTTTCTTCGCATTCAGTAATTTACCTGCTAAAATCACATCCAGCGCAGCTTGTAAACCGACCACACGCGGCAACCGCACGCAACCACCGAATCCGGGTATGATTCCTAATTTTGTCTCTGGCAATCCAATTCGCGTTGAAGAATCTTCCGTTGCGATTCTATAATCACAAGCTAAAACCATTTCACAACCGCCACCGGCACAAGCCCCATGAATCAAGGCCATTGTCGGCATCGGCAAATCTTCAATCAAATTCATGATCTCTTGTCCGCTTTGAACAGCTGTTTGCACATCTTCAATCGTTTTCAGCTGACGAATTTCTTCAATATCTGCACCGGCTATAAAAATAGTTGGCTTTGCCGAGCGAAAAAGAACCATTTTATAATTTGAAGTTTTCAACTTCTCTAGATGATCACGGAGCTCTCTCATCACGGGTGTTGAAAGTTTGTTGATCCTTTCATTGGGTCGATCAAAAGTTAATATCGCAACATCGTTTCCTTGAATATTTTTAGTCGTAAATTGAATTGCTGACATATGACAGTTACCCTTCGTTTTCCAAAATTATTGTCCCACCTTGACCACCACCAATACATAATGTGGCCAAACCGAATTGAATTTGACTGCGTTGCATCTCTTTCATCAACGTGAGTGTGATTCGTGAACCAGTTGCTCCAACAGGGTGACCATAAGCAATGGCTCCGCCATTCACATTCAAAATATCTGAGCGCAACTCACCAATTCTTCCAGCAAGTCCCAATTTTTTTCCAAATTCATCGGATTCAAATGCTTTCTGACAAGCCAACACCTGAGCCGCAAAAGCCTCATTCAATTCAACTCGCCCGATATCCTTCATTGTTAACCCAGCTCGTTTCAGTGCGAGTGGTGTCGAATAAGCCGGTCCCATTCCCATTCTTTCGGGCTCAAGTCCAACATATCCATAACCTCGAATACGAGCCACGGGCTTATAACCTAAAGCTTCTGCTTTTTCGCGAGCCATTAATAATACCATCGCGGCCCCATCTGTGATGGGACATGAATTTCCGGCTGTAATAGTTCCTGTAACTTTATCGAAAAATGGTTTCAACTTTTGAAGCGCTTCCAGGGTTTGATTATCACGCGGACCAATATCTTCAGTGATTGTTTCTTTAAAATCAGGCGGTAAATACAAAGGCGTCATTTCTTCTTTTATTTTTGATTTTGCTGCGGTGGCTTTTTGATGCGACAACAGAGCATATTCATCTTGCTGGCGGCGAGTGATTCCAAATTCTTTTGCAATCACTTCAGCAGTCATGCCCATATTCATTCCCACAAATGGGTCTGTTAATCCTTCGGCCAATGCTATGATGGGTTTATACTTTGTTTTTGCAAGAGGGGCTGTCGTTGCCATTTCTTTGATTTGCTTGAGATCCGCCATCAACCAATCCCAAAGAGCTGAAATTTTTGCTCCGCCTGAACGCGCAGAACCTAATCGTTCAATGATACTGGTGATAGCTGGTGGCATAATGAATGGCATTTGCGACATGTTCTCGGTTCCACCAGCCACAATAATATCCATTGTTCCAGAACGAATCCGCTCAAAACCTGAACTGATACTCTCCATAGCTGAAGCACAATTGCGATGCACAGTGACGGCCGACGTTGACAGTGGAAATCCCGAGTTCAAAGCCACAACACGAGCGATATTAACGGCATCAGAGGGTGACCCTGTATTTCCCAAAATCACTTCATCAACTAAATTCACATTTAAATTTGTGCGAGCAATGAGCTCTTTCAAAGCCACCTGTCCAAGTTGAGCGGCGTGAACTGTTTTTAACTTAGTACCTGCTTTTGCAAAGGGTGTACGCACTCCATCGACAATGACGACATCTCGTGCATTTTTAGGCAGTGAACTCATGGTGTAGTCTCCTGGTTTGGGTCATTTTAATTCGCTGTATAATCTCGTTATTAAACCTTAAAAAATGGTTTGAGGCAATTGACGCTACTCAACAATACAGACCAACAAATTGTGCTTTTCCGAACACATTCGTAGAATAAACACTCTAAAGAGGTTGAATTGGAAAATACAAAACCAGAAAAAAATTTCGACAAAGAAGCGTTAGAATTTCACAAAAAAGGCCGTCCCGGAAAAATCGAAGTTGTTTCGACAAAAGACTGCAATACCGAAAAGGCACTCTCCCTTGCCTACTCTCCGGGAGTTGCAGCCCCTTGCAAAGAAATCGCAAAAAATCCAGATACTGTTTATGACTACACAACTAAAGGAAATTTAGTTGGGGTCATTTCTGACGGCACAGCTGTCTTGGGTCTAGGAAATATTGGTCCATTGGCGGCAAAGCCAGTTATGGAAGGCAAAGGTATTTTATTTAAAATGTTTGCTGGTATTGATGTTTTTGATATCGAAGTCAAATCTTCATCTCCTGCGGAATTCATCGCTGCCGTACGCACATTGGAACCAACATTTGGCGGAATCAACTTAGAAGACATCAAAGCCCCTGAGTGTTTCGAAATTGAAGAAACATTGAAGCGCGAAATGAATATTCCCGTTTTTCATGACGATCAACATGGAACAGCCATTGTCAGCGGAGCAGCCTTGCTTAATGCCTGTCAGATTATTGGTAAACAACTCAGCGATATTCGCGTGGTTATTAATGGCGCGGGCGCCGCTTCGATTTCTTGCACAAATATTTTTGTGAGCCTTGGTGTGCAAAAGCACAACGTCATTATGTGTGACAGCAATGGCGTGATATTCAAAGGCCGCACAAAAGGCATGAATAAATACAAAGAAGCCTTCGCGGTAGAAACTCCTCTGCGCACATTAACTGAAGCTCTTGCTGGTGCTGATGTTTTCTTAGGTCTCTCGGTCGCCGGAGCCGTCACTGGGGAAATGCTTCAACTGATGAATAAGGATCCCATTATTTTTGCGATGGCAAATCCTGATCCTGAAATCAGACCCGAAGAAGCTCGAAAAGCACGTCCTGATGCGATTATTGCTACAGGTCGCTCCGATTATGCCAATCAAGTGAATAATGTCCTTGGCTTTCCATCCATTTTTCGCGGCGCCCTTGATACCCGCTCTACTCAGATCAACGAAGCCATGAAACTGGCAGCTTGCCATGCTTTAGCAAAATTGGCGCGCGAAGAAGTTCCGGATTATGTTTCAGCATCTTACGGTGGGCAAAAGTTTAAATTTGGCCGCGAGTATCTCATTCCAAAACCTTTTGATACCCGCGTGCTTTTACGAGTGGCTCCCGCCGTCGCCAGAGCAGCAATCGAAACCAAAGTCGCCCGCATTGAAATCACAGATTGGAATCTTTATCACGACAAGCTCGAAGCTATTCAAGGACCACAGAAAGTTTTTGTTCGTTCAGCTGTTCACCGGGTTCATGAAAATTCGAAACGTCAGGGCTTCTTGCCAAAAATTGTTTTTCCAGAGGGCACCAGTTCAAAAATTCTTAAGGCTCTAAAAACCTGCCAGGAAGAAAAAATCTGCCAACCTATTATTTTGGGGTACCCTGACCATATTTTAGAAAAAGCCAAATCCCATGATGTGAATTTAAATGGAATTGAAATCATCAATCCGGCGACACATCCCAAATTAGGACTTTACGCTCAAAAACTTTTTGAATCTCGTCAACGTAAAGGCATCAATATCAAAGAGGCTGAACGCCTGATGATGGAGCCCAGTTATTTTGCGGCCATGATGCTGGATCAAGGTGATGCCGATGGAATGATTAATGGCGCCACAACAGATTATGCCAAAGCCGTGCGTCCTATTTTACAAACAATTGGAATCACTAAGAACGCAGTCCCTGCAGGACTTAATATTGTTCTAGCAGATAATAAGCTTTTATTTTTCACGGACACGACCGTCAATTTTAATCCGACGGCAGAACAACTGGCGCAGATTGCTATTCAAACAGCCCAAGTGGCCGAACATTTTGGACAAAAACCTCGAATCGCCATGTTGAGTTTTTCAAACTTCAGTGGCGCCGAAGGAACTCCTGCAAAAATGAAGCGTGCCGCAGATATAGTTCGCCAATTGCGACCTGATATTTTGGTTGAAGGTGACATGCAGGCCGATACAGCCGTGAATCAAGAAATTCAAGATCGAATTTTTCCATTCTCTGGTCTGAAGGGCGAAGCCAACATTTTGGTTTTTCCAAATTTAGAAAGCGCTAATATCTCTTACAAATTGCTTCAGCAATTGGGTAAAGTCGAAGTTCTGGGACCATTTTTGATGGGAGTTCGACGAGCTGCCAATGTCTTGCAACGGACAACAACGGAAAGCACTATTTTTAGTTCTGTTGTTTTAACTGCTCTCGAAGCTCAGTTTATAACTGATTACAGAAGTCAAAAAAATTGAGTCAGCACGTCCGAATCAACGAAAAAGATAAAGTCATTGTTGTCGGAGTAGGTCTGAAATCAGAACCTATTTCCGAAATCAAAGAAAATCTTTGCGAGCTCGAAGAGCTGGTCATGGCCGCCGGTGGTGATGTCATTGGATCGACTGTGCAGGTTTTACCGCAGTTCAATCCAAGCACGCTGATTGGCACAGGAAAAGTTCAAGAAATTAAAGAAATGGTCGAAGAAAGCAAATGCAATTTAGTTGTACTTGATCATCAACTTTCGGGAATTCAAACGCGAAATTTACAAGAATCCATCGGTTGTAAAATATTAGACCGTTCGCAATTGATTCTGGATATTTTTGCCCAGCGTGCTCGCACCTATGAAGGAAAACTTCAAGTGGAGTTGGCGCAGTTATTGGATCAAATGCCCCGCATGATCGGCGCATGGAATGAATCACTCTCAAGACTGGGTGGCGGTATTGGTACGCGCGGCCCCGGAGAATCAGCACTAGAAAACGATCGCCGCCGTATCCGAGAAAAAATTTCTTTGGTCAAAAAAAAATTGGATGAAGTTTCTCAACACCGCGCCCAGCATCGCCAATCTCGAAAACGAAATGAGATCCCAAGCTTTGCTTTGATTGGCTATACAAATTCAGGAAAAAGCTCGTTGCTCAATCGCCTGACTGGCGCTCAAGTGGTTGCCAAGAATATGGTTTTTGCGACACTTGATCCGACAACTCGTAAGGTCTTTTTAGATGATGGCCCCCCTGCTGTTGTGACAGACACCGTGGGCTTTATCCGAAAATTACCTCCACAATTGATTGAAGCCTTTAAAGCCACACTCGAAGAATCTTCAGAGGCTGATATTTTACTGCACGTTGTGGATTTGTCTTCACCCAATATGGAACGGCAAATTGAAGTCATCGAAAGCCTGATGAAAGAATTCAAATGGGAAGATAAAAAAATTATTCATGTCTTCAACAAAGTCGATATTGCTCCAGTTGATCGCCAATTTCGCGTGAAACATTTTCCCCGCGTTTTTGTCAGCGCTCTGACCGGCCAAGGGTTTGATCAGCTTAAAAAATTAATGTCTGACTCGATCAACGAAATGCAGACCGAAGTCGAGCTGTACTTTGATCGTGCGAATGAATACCGTATCTATGATTTAAGTCGCGAGGCTAAAATCAATCGCAAAGAACCTGCCACTGAAGGCACAATTTGCTTCGCTATGATGACCCCGACTTTATTAAATAAATGGCGGGATTTTTTAGTTAAATAAGTTATAGTATAAGTCTATGACAAAATTTTATCTTATCTTTTTAATTGCCGTTACAATTTCACCAAACATCCAAGCTCAGAACAAGTGCATTAGCGGTAAAGAGTCCTCTTCCCATTTATTAGATCAAATGAAAACCGCCTCTCAAAATCCTCAGTCTCCGACCTATTCTATTTTTAAGGCCTACAATCTGGGGCAATCCACAGAAGGCAATGCTATTGCCTCTGAATTCTGCACCGATGACAAATGTCGTTTTAGACAATCTGAAATGGCAGACTTCAAAAGAATCTCCGAAGCCACCACAAAAGTATTAAAAGCTCCACAAATGGCTTTCAAAATGGAGTGCGTGATTGCTGGAGCTCAATTTAAAGCTGAAACTTCTGAAATCCATTGCCCTTCAGGAAAACGAACCAAAGGTTCATTTGATTTTTGCGTCAATCAAGATCTTTTGGCCTACCAAAATGCGGTTGTCAGCAATTTTCAAGACTGTCTCCAAGCCAGTGGAATAAGAACTTTGGATGCCGCTCACCTATTTAAAATGTTCACGCTGGAATCAGCCTTCAAACCTTACTACGCTTATCCAGGCGGAGTGGGTTTTGGTCAGCTGACATCTATTTTTGTGAATGATCTGCATGAAGCCCACCGTGGACGAAAATTCATTCAAGCCATGGCCAATTCAAATAACTCCCAATGCCAAGCTGCAAAAATAATTGCCGAAAAGGATCTTCAGAATAAACCCCGACATTCTGACAACTGCAGCTTTGTTACCATTGGCGAAGGCTTAGAACGCAATATTCTGTATTCTATGTTAGGCCTCGCAAGTTCGTGGAAAAATGATATTGAACCTAAACTTCGAAAATATATTGCTAAGCATGCTGGACACCCGCGAATCGAAGAAGTTAAAAATATGGCATTACTTAACTCGTATGGACCAGGGCGTGCTAAGGCTCGCGCCACTATTGATCGATTATCAGGCTTACCTCCAGACAAATTTCTGGCGGCTATAAAAAAACCACTTCGCACCAAGCGCGGAAATCTCACGTACTACACAGATCGCATTGAACGCCGTCAAAAGAATTTACTGACTACGAAACTGATTGATCCTGTTAAATCAGAGTACGCTAAAACTGGAGCCAACGCATGCGTCAATACAAACTAATTGCCATAATACTTTTTGCATTTAGTGCCCTGGCTGTATCACCCGAGCCCACGAATGCAACCTACGAAGAATTTCAGAGATCAAAAGATCAGTTTTTAGCAATGAAATTGACTCAAAAAGATTTTTCAAAAAAATTCAAAGAGCTAGATTCACAACTAACGGCGCTTTATGAAAAACTAAAAGCCTCTGAATCCGAAGAACTCTCTGTCGAGGGCAATCAAATGGCTCTGGATCTTGAACTTCTTGAGCCACTCCGTCAGCTTGCCAATTCAAAGTTTGATAAAGCCGCCTGTCGTGAAGCGCGCCATTCAAATCAAATGAATGTCACTCCCGAAGACAAAGAGCAAAACGACGTCATCGAAAAAGTCATTCAATCTATTTGCAAATAATGGAACAAAAAACTAAGGACTTAGCGATTCATTAAACGTTGTTTGCGACGCATTTCTGCAGCAAAAAAACGACGCTTCTCGATGTCTGTTTCTGGCGCCAATGCAGGAACTTCACATGGCTTTCCGTCAGCCCCGATAGCCACAAAGGTCAAATAAGCTGAAGCCGTATGAAAATATTCGGATGTTTTGGGATTCTCTGCCATGACTCGGACCCCAACTTCCATGGATGTTCGAGAAACATAATTGACCGAGGCCATTAGATTCACAACCCACCCTTTTTTGATAGGCGCTACAAAATTTAATTGATCAATACTTGCTGTGACAACTTCACTATTAGAATGTCTTTGAGCAGCGATCGCTGCAGCGACGTCAATCCAGGACATGACAGTTCCACCGAAAACTGTATCTAAAGAATTTGTATGGGTGGGTAAAACAAGCTGAGTCATTATAACTTCGGAAGAGCGAACTGATTTGCTCTTTTTCATTATAATGACCCCTCTTTAAGACTTAAAATAACCATTTTAAATGGCTAAAAACAATTAAACTCCAGCGTCATTATTCCCGTTGCGGTTACCAAAAGTACCCGTTCCAGGAAGTGTGATCGTTGTATTTCCAGCAGGAATGATCGGAGTTGCTTGAGTATTGTAAGCAGATGCGCCAGCAGGTTGAGAAACTTCAGCACGTGATTCACTTTCAACAAAACCAATGTGTGGTAAACACCATACGATTAATTGAGCTCGTGATTTAACGTTCATTTTTTTGTAGATATTTGTTAAGTGGAACTTAACAGTTTTCTCTGTTACGAATAACTGATTTGCAACTTCCTTGTTAGAAAGACCCTTTGATACTAGGTCTGCAACCTCAGCCTCGCGATTTGATAAACCCTTTTGTATTAATACATCTCTGAGCATCCTTGCTCCTCCTGCTTAATTGTTTTTAGTCTCTTTTTGCGACACCTTGAAACAGCACCCAGACTATCCTTTGTCTAGGTGGTTGTCTCGAAATGAACCACAACAACCTGTATTTAAGTCTGCCGAGACTTTTAAGAAAACGCAATACTTTAGACCACACTATTTTTAAAAACTAGACCGCATTATTTCTCATTTTTCATCTAAGTTTTGTGGTTTTTAACCGATACATCCTCAATAGGAGTCTAGCATGTTCAATTCAAATACGAAGTTTTTGGTGGTTGATGACTTTTCTACGATGCGAAAAATCATCAAGAAGGTTCTTGATGAAATTGGCTATAAAAATGTCGTTGAAGCCGTTGATGGCAAAAATGCACTTGAAGTCATCGCCGAGTCTTATAAATCAGGACAACCCATTCAGTTTGTTATTTCTGACTGGAATATGCCCAACATGCAAGGTATCGAACTTTTAAGAGCCTGCAAAGACCACCCTGACTATAAAACACTTCCCTTTATGCTCGTCACTGCTGAAAGCGAACAAACTCAAATCATTGAAGCCGCCAAAGCTGGAGTCTCTGAGTATGTTGTTAAGCCTTTCAATGCGGCCACTCTGAAAGCAAAAATTGAACGAGTCTACAATAAAATTCAAGTCTCAACTGAAAAGAAAGCAGCCTAGTTATGAGTGCAGCAACAAAGCTCAATCCTCAGCACCCATTTTTGGACCGCGATGTTATCTTAAGCTTAGCCAATGGCGTGACTGAAACATTACAAACAATGGCTCAAACCGTGGCAAATTTTGAGAAGCCTTTTGTGGCTAAAGAGTGGCAGACTCCTTGCCAAATTGCCGTCTTTTTAGAACTCAATGCTGACCCCTACCATGGTCAAGTTCGATTTCATTTTGACAGCAGTGTTGCTCGTGGAATTATTGATAAAATGCTGGGTCCCCAAGTTGAAGAAATGAAAATGGACGAGATTTTAGATGGCGTTGGAGAAATTTCTAATATTTTCTTTGGTTTAGCTAAAACAAAACTCAACACGATTGGATTTAAACTAAATATGTCCACCCCTTATCCTTGTCAAAGCGCAGATCTTCCCGCCATCGTTGGTGAAAAAACGCTTTTGATTATCCCATTTCGAGTGGAACAAGCATTATGTTACGTAGAACTTATTTTGTACTGAGATAAGGTTTTAATAATTCAGTTTTACTGAGCTCAGGCTGCTCCCATTGGCGCAGCCTGATTTTTTTCAAAATGGCACCCATCTCTGTTGGCGCCACCAAACCCATCAAATCATTTCCATCCACTAGCTTTGGTGGTTTTTTTTCAACTCGTTTTTGAAGCTCTGCATTTCGCTCTTCTGAAAATAACCCCATCGACGCCAGCATCCTACAGACCGACACAATCAAACCATTTTTTTCGGACTCAAAAGCCAACTCTACTGGTGACATCAGAGTTTCAGAACACAATAAAATAGTATCGTAAGCCTTCAGTTCATCACGAGACGCTCTCATACGCTCCCGCAAGCATTCTCGCATTTGCTCTCTGTCAAAAGTACTTTTTATCAAAAAAAGTAAAAAATATTCCAGTGCTAATTCCAAATTTTCTGTTTGAGGCAAAACCATGGTTACAGGATTCTGAATCGGAAAAAGAGTCCGCAAAATGGAGAGAGCTAAAATATCTCGATTCCAGGATGAGTATTCTATTGCCGGAATCATTTTTTCAAATTCCGTCCATATCCGCTCTCCACTAATTTTCTGAAGAAGCTGAACGTTTTCAAGAGCCGCGTCCCGAGTCGCAGACTCAATTTCAAACTTCAGCTGAACTTGAAATCGCAGCAGGCGCAAAATACGCAAATGGTCTTCGGCAAATCGCACCTGCGCATCCCCCACGCAGCGAAGCATTCGTTTTTCAATATCTTGAACTCCATCCACAAAATCTTGAATTTTTTGGGTTTGATCATCCCAAAAAAGAGCATTGATTGTAAAATCCCGTCGGAGCGCATCTTCGGCTGGTGTGGCAAAATCAACATGCGACGGTCGGCGCCCATCAATATAATCTGACTCACGTCGAAAAGTCGCCAAATCAAAGACATGATGATTACCCACAGGAATCTTCACGACACCAAATTGAATGCCCACTGGAATCGCCTCAGGAAAAATCATCATAATCTGCTCAGTGGTTGCATCCGTAACCAAATCCAAATCAAAAGGTATCCTGTTTAAAATAAAATCTCGAACAGCACCACCTGCAACCCAACACACATAGCCGCCATCACTCAGTCTATTCTTAACTTGAATAAACGAAGGATACAGAGGATGCTTTTTAAATGCTGTTGCGACCAAAGACTCAGGCATAATTTATTATGAAAGATTTAAACTCAATTCTCAATCAATTAAAAGATCAACTCGGATTGAATCAAATTCAAATTGGCCCTCTGGCAACGCCGCTAACTATAGAATTCTATGAAAAATGGCTCACTCAAGATTTTCACGCAGATATGGCATATCTTAAAGAACATCTCAGCCTTAAAAAATCTCCACAGTTACTGCATCCTAAAGACTTAAAATCTGTTATAACGATCACTCAACCCTATTTTCCAATTGTTAATGCAACCACAAATCCCATTCCCGCTCGTGCGGCGACATACGCCCAAAATCAAGATTATCATTTTTGGCTCAAAGAAAAATTAACTCACATCATTGAGGCTCTCAAACAACAACACCCCGAACATGAATTTTTACCTTTTGTTGATTCTGGCCCCGTCCTCGAAAGAAATTGGGCTTTTGAAAATGGTCTTGGCTGGTTCGGAAAAAACACCTGTCTCATTCATCCTCAATTTGGCAGCTTGTTTTTTATTGCTGAAATACTCACAACTCTTGAGCCACCCCCACAAAAAATTGAAAAAGTGCCAGACTTTTGCGGAACTTGTCAAAAATGCATCACCATTTGCCCCACCGGTGCCTTGATCGCTCCAAAGACTTTAAAAGCCGAGCTGTGTATTTCGTATTTAACCATCGAGTCAAAATCAATCCCCGCAATCGAGTTGCGAGAAAAAATGGGCGACTGGTTTTTCGGTTGTGATTTATGTCAAACCACTTGCCCTTGGAACGAAAAAGTTTTTCGCACACTGAAGCTGGCGCCGAGTTCCGAGAGCGACACCCGTCTTCAACTCGAGCTGAGTCCTGAGAAAACTCAAGAATTGATTTTATTTTTTAGAAATTTGCTCACCAGTTCTAATAAAAAAATAGCAAAAGAATTCCAGGGATCACCGTTGTCTCGGGCCGGAGGCAATGGATTAAAACGAAATGCGCTTATCGTTATTGCAAACCGCAAACTCAGAGAACTCCGTCCAGAAGTTGAATTGCACTTAGAGAATCCCCGTTTCTCGGAGTTAGCATCTTGGTGTCTTCAGGCTCTTAATTGAATAAAAATCCAAAAGTGATCATAGGTTGAGTGTCTTTCTTGGCCATGGATTTAAAATTTAAAATGGTGTTATTCTCTGTAAAAGTAACTTGTCGGTGTGAAACCAAAACACCCAAATAAAAACTGGCCGCCATATTAACCATATATCCCAAATCGGCTTGAAATCCGGTTCCATTTGAAAAAGCACCCCAGGTTTCATTGATGCGATAAAATGAGCGCAGATGATAACCCGAACCCCACAAATACCCCAACCCAACACCAGCAGTTCCACCTGTCGTGCTCGTGAGCGTTTCTGAATCACTGCGCGTGGAGTATTCAGCGCCCAAATAAACGTGAGATTCTGTCACATAACCCAATTTAAAGTCATAAACAGACGTTACATTTCGCCACTCGTTTCCTGCGGCAGGATTCGCTGAGGCTTCGCTTTGTCCATAATACACAGCCATATCTAAAAGCAAACCCGAGCGACTTCCCGCCGTGCTGTACTTAACTGGTTTTTCTCGTGCACCCCAAGCCGTTACTGACAGAAACATAACAATAACAAGAGTAAACAAAGATCCATTCCATCGATTTTGATACATGCTTCTATTTCAACCTGTTTTATAAAACATATCAAATGGTTACTGTATTGTGTCATGTCGCATCTCAGGCCTATTTCTTCGGTATTTCAGGTCTTGTAGTTTTTATATAACCCCTTGGTTCAGAGCTTTCAATTTGACCCCTCGGAGAGAACATGGTTTTAGTCACGTCATGCGATACATCTGGTGCTTTATCTTGAGTTCTGCTTTCTTAGTTTCCACAGCAATGGCCATGAACTATTCCGGCGTGATCACGCGCAGCGACCTAAAAAAATACCGCATCAAAGAAGCCCGCTTACAGAAAACTTTCACTTTAGTTTTTGAAAACTTGCAGTTAGAAAATCTTTTTAAAAAATTAAAAGAACACGATTTTATTTCAATTGAAGGTGCTCGCAGCTCCACATCGACCACCATTCGCGTAGACTCTATTCACTATGTTGGCCTTCATGATCTCATCGGCAACTGGAAGGGTGATGACAACTACTGCTATCGGTTTAAATCCTTCACACATTTGATTATCTTCCCTGCACAGAAAAAGAACTGTAAAATGGAAATCGTCGCTGGACGCGAGTATGCCTACACCATCAATCCCACTGAACATGATTGGCTTTTGCTCCTGTCTGATAACCAAGCAAACTATGTTGCTGATTTTATCCTAAAAAATTCCAACTCTGTTGAAATGAGTTTGTATGATTCCAATACTGGAGATATTCTGAGAACGATTAAACTCAGAAAGTAATCCACCTCATGATGTCAGAAAAAACTCTGCTTACCCCAACCTTGCCTCAGTACTTCTTTTCTAAAAATGACCCCGAAGATCCTCGACTCGGCGAGTATGCTAAACCAGCACAATTAGAATCCAACGACCTTTCCAAAAATAGTTTTGCAGTTATTGGCTACCCGGATGACGAAGGTATTCGCCTTGGCGGCGGTCGCACTGGCGCGAGCGAAGCACCAAAAATGATCCGTCAATTTTTGTACAAAATGACTCCCTCACTCAAGTCAGTAAAAACAGTCCCCATTTTTGATTTTGGTGATCTTCATCACCATGGAGATCTTGCGAAAAGGCACCAAGATGCTTTGGATATTGCGATAAAATTGCATGCTCGTGAACTTCGCGTCATCTCTTTCGGAGGTGGACATGACTATGGATACAGCGATGTTGCCGGTTTTTTAAAAAAGTATGCTCAGAATGGTAAAAAACCACTTGTTATTAATTTTGACGCTCACCTGGATGTTCGGCCCACAACAAATGGATTCAGCAGCGGCACACCTTTTTTTCGCTTGCTCACAGAATTTGGCTCATCGTTTCAATTTGTCGAGATTGGTCTACAACCCCAATGCAACTCCAGAAAACATTTGGAATGGGCACAAAACCACGGAGCCGAACTTTTCGATTTAGCTACGATCGAGCAAGATGGTCTTTTATCATTATTGCAAAATGACACTTTTAAAAACCTCACCCTGGAGACTCCTGTATTTGTGAGTTTTGACATTGATGCACTTTCGGCAACTGATGCTGGTGGCTGCAGTCAAGCTTGGGTGACCGGATTAAAAACAGTGGATTGCTTGAATTTTCTAGCAGCCCTATATAAACGCAGCAATGTGCGTGGCCTTGGCATCTACGAAGTTTCGCCACCGCTTGACCGCGACAATCAAACTTCAAAAACGGCGGCACTTTTAGCCCATCATTTTTTGTTCGAAACAAAGTGAAAGCATGAAGGGCTTTGGCAGCGACAATCATTCCGGAGTCCATCCTCAATTGCTTCAAGCACTCATCGAATGCAATGTAGAGCATGCTCCCAGCTACGGCACGGATAGTTTCAGCGAACAAGCCATTGTCCAATTTAAGAAACAATTTGGTGAACAGGCTAAAGTTTTCTTTGTTTTTAATGGAACCGCATCCAATGTATTATCTCTCCGAACAATGATGAAACGACATGAATCCGTCCTGTGTTCCGACATCAGTCACTTGAACATGGACGAATGCGGAGCTCCAGAATTTTTTGCTGGAAAATTGATTCCACTTCCTCACACTGATGGCAAACTGGCACTCGAAACATTAAAACATGCCTTGATTCGCCGAGGCGATCAGCATTTTTCTCAACCCCGCGCAATCAGTCTCACACAACCCACAGAGCTGGGGACCTGCTATTCCCTGACTGAAATAAAAGCCATAACAGAGTGGGCACATCAAAATAATATGCTTGTCCATATCGATGGCGCACGACTCTCTAACGCTGTTTATACATTGCAAACAACATTTAAAAAAATGACAACGGATTGTGGTATTGATGTGGTTTCGTTCGGCGGCACGAAAAATGGACTAATGATGGGCGAAGCCATCATTGTTTTAAATCCTCAGCTGGGTGAAGACCTGAAGTACCTTCGTAAACAAGCCGCTCAACTGCCGTCAAAAACCAGATTTATTGCATACCAGTTTTCGAAATATTTATCGACTCAACTCTATCTTGAAATTGCAACACACGCTTGCACGATGGCCGAACAGTTGGCCCATGGCTTAAGTTCCATTCCCCAAATTCAAATCACTCGTCCGCGACAAAGCAATGCGGTTTTTGCTCGCATTCCGCAACCTTGGATTAAAATTTTACGCGAGCAGTTTTTCTTTTATGTTTGGGATGAAAAAACTTTTGAATGTCGACTTATGACCAGCTGGGATACACAAGACAATGAGATCACGGCTTTCATCGATCTGGTTAAAGAACTTTCTCTCGCGGAAGTTTAACTATTTTCTTTAACAAATTCAAGAATGGCTTCAGCATGCCCCTCGGCCTTGACCTTTCGAAATTCACCGATGAGCACTTGATCCTCATTGATCACAAAGGTGCTGCGTTCGATACCCATCACTTTTTTTCCATACATGTTTTTTTCTTTAATCACATCAAAAAGCTGGCAAATTTTTTCATCAGCATCACTGAGTAAATCAAATCGGAACCGGAATTTATGAATAAACTTTTGATGAGATGCTAATGAATCACGTGAAATTCCAAAAACCACAGTATTTAGGCGAGCGAATTTTTCTTTTAAGCGATTGAAGTCAATTCCCTCGACGGTGCATCCTGGAGTGCTGTCTTTGGGATAAAAATACAAAACAACTTTTTGACCCTTCATTTTTTCCAATTCAAATGGTCCTGATGGAACGCCCGGTAAAGTGAAGTTAGGAACCCGGCTACCGACTGCGAGGCTGCGGTTCAGGTGGGATTCCGCCGTTTTCCCCGTCGCTTTGACCTGGAGCTTGCTCGAAACCTTGCTCGTGATTTTGCTCGAGGACTTCGTCGTAGCTTTCACCTTGGCTTTGCGTTTGCTGGTTTTGGCTATCGGGGATTTCTTGGTTTTTTTTATCATCACTGACTCCTTGGATTTGAATACGACTGCTGCGTGATTCTTGTGGCGCGACTGGGGCTTCAATTGTTTCTGCAAACTGATCTATCACTTCAATTTCTTTTTCAATCAACTTAATTTTCCCCTGCAGTGGAACTTTAATTTCAACTTTTCGACGCTCGACAAGGTCTTTAAATACCCCACCCTGCAGCACAAATTGATTGGCATTATTGCGATCGAATGCAAACGTCGTCAATCGCAATTCTTCTGCAGAAACCTCGTCAGAACTTAGTGTCCTCACCCAGTTCTGACAGTTCAATCGAGTTAATTTTTTATGATCAATTCTTAGATCACAGACAATATTAGATCCAGTCAAAGTTCCGGCCAATCCAATGACAGATACCCATTCCCGAATATAAAAAATCACCTGAAGCTCAGAAGAAGCCAATCCCATTTTTATCTGAGCCATTAAGCTATCGGGTTTGCTGCACGTTTTAAAAACAGAGACTATTTTTTTATTGGAGGCATCAGGTCGCAACGAAAAACGACTGCAATCCAATTTCGAAGGAGCCATCTTTTTAATTCCTGCATAAGTCTCAATCGCATAACTCAATGTTGAAAATAAGGTGAGTTCATCAAACGATGGATTCTTGGTCAGCAGACGCATGGCCTCGCGCTCTAAGCTGGCCGAAAAATAAATGGCCTCACGCTGCTCTTTTGAGAGGAGACTTTCATCTTTTTTCACTTTTGTTGCAATTTTAGGCATAGCAGGAACGCTAATCGCTGCCGGAGCTGTATTCTCTGGCTTCTGAGGACAACCTGTTAAAATAAAAACAAAAAATAAGATCCATTTCATCTCTTTCATTATGTGAAATACTCTTTCACTTTAGCAAGAAATAGTTCACCATAACCGTATGGAAAACATTTGGACAAAAAAATACCCGAAGTCAGTGCCCACCTCAATCAACATGAACGAATACAAGAATATCTTGGAGATTGCCGACGAAGCGATTCGTAAGTTTCGAAATCGTCCCGCCTTCAGTAATTTTGGAATTGATATGACATTCCATGAATTGGATATCTTAGCAGGCCATTTTGCGTCTTATTTGCAAAATGATCTGGGATTAAAAAAAGGCGATCGCATCGCTATCCAATTACCCAATTTATTGCAATACCCTATCGTTCTTTTTGGTGCTTTTCGCGCTGGTTTAATTGTGGTCAATACCAATCCACTCTACACGGCTCCTGAGATGAAATATCAGTTTAATGATGCTGGCGTTAAAGCGATTGTGATTCTAGCGCAGTTTGCTCATCTTTTAGAGAAAATTAAATCAGAAACATCTATTGAACATGTCATCGTCACTCAGGTCGGAGACCAACTGCCATTTGTTAAAAAGCACCTGATCAACTTTGTTCTTAAAAAAGTTAAAAAAATGGTTCCGGCTTACACCCTCAAACATGACACCTGGGAAGAGGCTTTAACAAAGGGCTCACAAAAAACATACGTGCAACCCAATATGACTTTAGAAGATACGGCATTTCTCCAGTACACAGGCGGCACAACAGGTGTTTCAAAAGGGGCTATTTTATCACACCGAAATATTATCGCCAATTGCCAACAAATACGCGCTTGGATGAAACCAAAGTTGGTCGAAGGCCAAGAAATCGCCATCACACCGCTTCCGCTGTATCATATTTTTTCACTGACTGTTTGCAGCCTGGCCTTGATGACTTATGGAACACAGAATGTTTTGATCACAAACCCTCGCGATTTTGCCTCATTTATTAAGGATATGAAAAAATACAAATTCACGATCCTCACAGGCGTCAATACACTTTTTAATGCACTGGCAAATCATCCTAAAATTTCTGAAGTTGATTTCTCGAAAACCAAAGTCTGCGTTGCGGGCGCCATGGCCCTACAAAAAGCAGTGAAAGAAAATTGGTTTGCAAAAACAGGCACGAATGTGATTGAAGGTTATGGTTTAACTGAAACGTCGCCGGTTGCATGCTGCAATCCCATAGATGGCACGGATCAAGTGGGAACAATTGGATTACCTCTACCAGACACTGAATTAAAGTTCGTGGATGACAGTGGCAAAGAGGTTGCCCTTGGTGAACCAGGAGAAATCTGCATTCGTGGTCCGCAAGTCATGAAGGGATACCACAATCAACCTGCCGAGACTTCTAAAGTCTTAAAAGACGGTTGGCTATTTACTGGTGACATCGGCGTTATGAACGAGGATGGCTTTGCAAAAATTGTTGATCGCAAAAAAGATATGATTTTAGTATCTGGCTTTAATGTGTATCCCAATGAAATTGAAGATGTAATTTCTCGTCATCCAAAAATTTTAGAAGTCGCTGCTATTGGTGTTTCGGATGAACACTCTGGCGAAGTCGTTAAAGTTGTTATTGTTAAAAAAGATGAATCACTGACTGAAAAAGAAGTGATTGATTTTGCTCGACTTTCACTGACCAATTATAAAATTCCAAAACATGTTGAGTTTCGAAAAGAACTTCCAAAAACAAATGTTGGAAAAATTCTACGACGCGCTCTTCGCGAGGCTCCTTCCGTGGCTTAAGCCATCGGAAGGAGATCTTAAAAAGAATTTAACTTTTTTTAGCCCAAGTTGAACACCATCCTGTTGCTGCAACCACTTTACCTGCTGCAAATGGCATTTGACATGGAGCTGCTTTTTTTCCAGAAACAGTTGTTTCCTTATCAGCTGTGTAGAAAGCACAATTTTTACAATTTTGCGCTTCAAATTTAACACCTGCGCGCTCAACTTTGAGTGCTGCATCTTTGATTTCGCTTGTGACATGAACATAATTAACAGCTTTTGCAGCTGGATCTTTAGGATCCACCAGAGTTGCACCAGCGGCTGCTTGACTGCCACGACGACGCTCCTGAGCAGATGCCAATGTTGGCAACACAGCAATTGCTCCTGTTAATGCGGCTACAGATTGAATAAATGCACGACGATTCATTTTAACTCCTCTTTCATTAGATGATGTGATTTTATCTATTTTCATTTAGTTTTCAATAACCAGATCTAACAATTTGCATTAAGACCTTCTGCCCAAAGATTAAAAAATAACGTACGATCTTAATCTGTGACTTTTCACTGGAATAAAAACTCTATTCCTATCCTGCAACTGGGCTCGGATTTTTTTGATCCGGTGACACCGGCTGTGTTCCCAGATCAAAAATTACGCTACTGGAATCCACAAATACAACTGCCAATCGAATCTAAAAATCTATGGAATTTCAAACCATTAGAAAATAATCTTCAGGCCCCATTAGCACTCCGTTACCATGGTCATCAGTTTCAGCACTACAATCCTCAGATTGGCGATGGTCGGGGTTTTTTGTATGCTCAGTTTCAAATAAATAAACAATGGTATGATTTGGGAACCAAAGGCAGCGGACAAACTCCCTACTCCAGAGGAGGCGACGGACGGCTCACACTAAAGGGCGCTGTCCGCGAAGCTCTTGCCACAGAGATGCTGGAATCGTTGGGTGTGGATACATCCAAAACACTTTGTTTTTTTGAAACCGGAGAACGTCTTGAGCGTGGTGACGAACCCAGTCCAACCAGATCCGCAGTGCTCACTCGCCTGAGTCGGGGACATATTCGTATTGGCACATTTCAGCGTTTAGCCTTTCTGAAGCAGACTGAAAATATAAAAAAATTAGTGAGCTACTGCCTGAATTTTTACTTTGAAGAACAGAATAAAAATTTAGCTTCGACCGATGACACCGCCGCCGCCAAATATTTTTTAGAACTTGTCTGTCAAAAGAATGCAGCACTTGCTGCCCAGATTATGACAAGTGGATTTGTTCATGGAGTACTGAATACAGATAACATCAATATCTCAGGCGAACTTTTTGATTATGGTCCCTATCGATTCCTACCGACCTATGATCCTGATTTTACAGCGGCTTATTTTGATCATCAAGGATTGTATGCCTTTGGTCGCCAACCCCACAGCATTCTTTGGAACTTGCAACAACTGGGGTTATCACTGGATGAGGCCCATCCAGAATTGCATTCTGAAACTATTTTAGAAAGATTTAGTGACGATTTTCATCACGCCTTAGAGTCTCAGTTTCTACGGCGCTTGAATTTAAAATCTACAGATACCACTTCCGATATTGCCAGTGTGATGGCTTCTTTTTTTCAATTGATGAGCGCCCATAAGCTGCTCTTTGAACAAACTTTTTTTGATTTCCATTCGCTTGATTTGAAACGCCTTCAATCATCGCCTCAAAATCAATACTACCAGGGGAAACTTTTTGATTTGCTGATGAATCAGTTTAAAAGTTTTTCAGTGGCCGACTTGAGCAAGGCCCGTCATGCCTACTTCCTACGAACAGGTCCAGAAACTTTACTGATTGATGAGATCGAATCTATCTGGACCGCTATTGATCAAAAAGATGATTGGAGTTTATTTCATAACAAACTCCAATCGATCCGAACTTTTCGTGGTCTTTACGAGTGAATCGCTTCGGCCTGTGGCGCAGTCTCTTCCGCTTGATCAATGGCCGAGTCACCTTGAACTTTAACGATTAATTTATGCAACCAAAGTCGAAATTGATCGATGTATCCATAAGCTGCTGGCACAACCAATAGTGTTAAGAATGTAGAACTGAGAACGCCACCAATAATAGCCACACCCATGGATTGTCGTTGAGTCCCGAGTTCTGTAATACCAATTGCAATTGGCAATGTGCCCGCAATCAATGCCAATGACGTCATCAAAATGGGACGAAGTCGTGTTCGCCCCGCTCGGATTAAGGATTCATTCATGCTCAGGCCAGACTTCAACATTTGATTGGCATAATCGACCAATAAAATTGAATTTTTCGCCACCACACCCATCAACAGGATAAAGCCAATAATCGAAAAAATATCAATCGATTTATTGAAAATAAATAATCCTAAAAAAGCACCCGAGATCGCCAATGGCAATGCCAGTAAAATTGCAAACGGAGTGATGAAACTTTCATATAACGATGACAGCACTAAATAAATAAATAGAACTCCCAATCCTAATGCGACCAGCATATTGACTAATAAATCCTGAAAATCTTTAGCCTGACCTTCGAATTTGTATGTCACCCCGACTGGTGGTTTCATTTCCGTTTTTAAAACACGTTCAATTTCCGAAGAGGCACTTCCCAAGTTTCCGTCTGGCCCTAAGTTCGCTGTCAAAGCGATATAACGAGCCTTATTCTGCCGATTAATCTGCGAGAATCCTTGCTTCTCTTCAGAAACAGCGACCCGACTGAGAGGGACCATATTCATATTTTGATTGGGAACAAAAGTCGTCGCAAATTCTTTACGAAGATCTTTACTGTTATCTGGAAATCGAACTCGAATATCGTACTCAATTCCATTTTCACGAAAGATCGCAGGAGTATAACCTTCCGTGCGGTAACGAAGTTCCATTCCAGCTTGTGATGTCGAGACTCCTAAAACTTCAGAGCGAAGTCGATCAAACACAACATGAAATTCCGGCTTACCCGCTCTGAAATTAGTATCCACATCCACTAGACCCGGGATCTTTTTCACACGCTCTTGCAACTTCAAAGTGAATTCCGAGAGCACATTTAAATCATCGCCCACGAGATACAAATTCAATGGTTTTTGTCCACCGCCAGAAATATCAATTTCACTGACCGCAATAACAGCTTGATCAGAAAATGAAGCCAAGGCTTCACGCACGACTGCTTTGACTTCAGTTGTTGTTTGATCACGATCTTTTGCCGGAACTAAGCCCACAAAAAAGCTGGATTTATTCGCTTCAGCAGAATTAGAACCCACAGTCATTGATACCAAGTTAACACCTTTTGTTCCTCGGATAATATCTTCTACTTTTTTAGAAAATTCCAAGGTGCCCGCAAGCGATGTTCCTGTTGGCAATTCAACAGTCACACCGAATTCCCCAATATCATTCGGAGGTAAAAATGTTTTCGGAACAAAGGCACCCAGGAAAAGAGTTGCAACAAAGAATGCGAAAGCTGATACCAACACGGTCTTACGGTGGCCGACGGTCCACTTTAATGCAGCTTCATAAAAATCCTCAAGTCGTGTTTGAAATCGGTCGAAACTTGTTAACATGCGCCCGATAGGACCTTGACCCTTAATATGATCCGTATTTTTTGCCATATAGGCAGACAACATCGGAGCCACAGTTAAGGCATCAAATAGTGAAATAATCATTGTAAACACAACAGTCATACCAAACTGTTTGAAAAATTGGCCAACAATCCCAGGAACAAATGAAATCGGACCAAATACTGCAATCACCACAAGAGTTGTTGCAACAACCGCTAATGTGACTTCCTTAGTCCCATCCAAAGCTGCTTGCCGCGGACTTTTTCCCATTTCCAAATGTCGAAAAATATTCTCACGCACAACGATCGCATCATCGATCAAAAGACCAACAGCCAATGACAATGCCAACAACGTCATGATGTTGATCGAATAACCCATGGCATACATCAGAATGAATCCACCTAATAACGAATTAGGTAATGCCAAGCCTGTGATAAATGTTGATTTGACAGATCCCAAAAAGAAAAACACCACAATGATACAAAGCAAAATACCAAATGTAATACTTTCTTTAACATCTAAAACATTCAAACGAATAGGGATAGAACCATCACGCACCATCATAATGTCTGCGTTGATTTTTTTCTCTTTTAAAAGATCATTGACTGTGGACAGACGTTCTTTCACGCGATCAGCCACGGCTACAGTATTGGATCCAGACTGCTTGTACACTTCTAGAAAAAGGGATGTTTTTCCATCAATAGATGAAAATCGCGTTGCTGTCTCTAATCCACGCGTGATTGTGGCAATTTCAGATAGTAAAACTGGACGATCTGACCCAACAAAATTCACTGAAACATTCTTAAGTTGATCCAAATTGCTAAATTCGCCCACCGTGCGCAGCAATGTTTCATCAGATTGATTTTCGATTTTTCCTAAAGGAATATCTTTAGATGAGTCTTCAATTTTTTTAGCCACCTGGAGCATTGAAATTTGACGATCTTGCAATTTATTCTTATCAACTAAAACTTGAATTTCCTTCTTACGACCACCAATAATTCGCACCAATCCCACATCTTGGACTCGCTCGAAATAGGGTTTGATTGTTTCATCAACCACATCATATAAATCTCCGGCATCCATTTCTGAACTAACTGCCAAACTGATAATCGGCTGATCCGCAGGATCAAAACGTCGAATCACTGGCTCTTGAACATCCATTGGTAATTTATTGCGAACATTGGAAACCCGGTTACGCACTTGCTGTTCCGCTTCTTTGATATCGGTTCCCAAGCGAAATTTAACGACCACGAATGCCGCCGAGTCAAAATTATTAGAAGACAAATCTTCTAACCCTGGTAATGAAGACAGTTGATCCTCAATAACCTTTGTGACCTGTCGTTCAATATCGATTGGTGAAGCTCCTGGATAGATAATCTCAATAAATACGACTGGAAACGTCACATCTGGAAACTGATCGACTGGCATCTTTTTATAAGATGTATAACCCAATACAATCATCAAAATAACAAGACACGTGATAAAAATCGGACGCTTAATTGATAGTTCTGCTAAATTCATAAAATTCCTTCAACTGATTAAAATTTATAATGCAATAAAAAGTAGACTTGATGCTTCCAGTTTACGAAGTCCAGACTTGGCTCTGAGTAAGCTAACTTCGGCTTCCGCAGCATCTGTTTCAGCAGTCACCACATTAGCCGTCACAGTGCGGCCTTTGTTGAACTTATCCTGCTCGGCTTTTGCCCGCTCCCGTTGAAACTGGGCCACTTTTTCGAGTGTGACAATATTCTTTTTAGTGAGTTCATATTTTCGTAAAAGCTCTTTCCAAGCTATGCGACCGAGGACTAAATTTCTTTCCGCGATGTACTGCGATGCCAAAGCATCTTTGCTGGCTGCAGAAAGTTGTGATGTTTTTGCATCTGTATCAAACATCCATGAAAAATTCAGACCAATAAATGTTTTGGGTTTATCCGTATCAGCAATATTGGCCGTTACCTCTGAATACTCTCGATTATAGGCTGTCGTCCCATAGGACCCCACCAAAGACAGATCAGGTCGCAATGAATCTTTGATTTCTGAAGCAATCATTTGCTTTGACTGAGCTTCAAGACTCGAAAGATACAAATCAATTTTGACTATATCCTTATTGCTTTTTGCCAATTGAGCCACATCCAATCGAGCCATAACTAAATCAGCAGTCACGTCAGGAGTTTTCTCAGTCTCATCCAAAACAAGATACTCGCGAATTCGAATCTCTTGAGTTTTTAAATCATCTTCAGCCGTAGCAAACTGAACCTCACGAAGCGCCGCAAGAGCTCGCACATTCATCAAGTCCGCTCGGTCACTAATTCCATTGCTGACGCGATTCGAAGTCCACTTCTCCATTTTTTTTGCTCGATCAAGATTTTCTTTTTTTAATTTCAAATCTTCTTGAGCAAAAGCATAATCCCAATAAGCAGATTCGGCATCAAAGGCCGTCGCCCGTAACTTCAAATCAATTCCTAAACTTTCAAATTGATTCACCAAAGACTCACGTTGCTGGCGAAGTCGTGTCCCGTGTCCGAAAAAATCTTTCCACAACGATTGGGTCAAACTGATTCCCAAACCGCCTGTTGAAAATTGATCTGATGGAGCCGCCGTTTCATTTTTAAATTGATCTGTTTGAGCAGATAGACTTACTGCTGTTCCTGTCGAGAATTTTTTAGCAATACCCAAAGAATACTCTTGAATTTCTCGCTTTGTTCCTAAAGTGCTTGGCTGTGACATATCCGTAGCCAATGAATATCCTGCTGTAAAAACCGGAGAGAGTGTCAAATCACCCGCAACAAACTTTGAATGAGAGGCCTCTAACGAGGCCTCATAAGCTCGAAATACTTTGTTCTTTGTTTTCACAACAAGCATGTACTCATCCAGAGTTAACGCAAATGTGGTGGTTGACAATGTCATTGCAAGAGCAATAATACTCGAGGTTTTTCGATTCATAAGAGAACTCCTTCAATATAAATTCTAAAAAATTGTTTTTTTAATTCTTCGGTGTCATTTTTAAAGTGCAAAAACTCTTTGGAAATTGGAATCGGACAAGATTCTATTAAAAAATAACCCCATATTCCCTCGGTCAACAGTGTAAAATACAATGCTGGATTAATATCCGAACGAACAACACCCGCATCTTGCGCACTTCGAATCAGTTCGAAAAAATTCTGTGCCAACGGAAAAAATATTTCTTCATGGATATCTTTTGAATACTCAAATCCCGTTAATTTTTCACGGGCAAAAATCTGAGCCACTTCGGGATACTTCTTGCGAAATAAAACGATGGTTTCAATGACTTCATGCAACTTCTGATTGAAGAATTCTTTTGTCATCGGCAACTTTTTAAATTCATCGCCTTGAATTTGAACATACTCTTTGATTTCGAGTGCAAACTTGAGCATCACTTCGCGGTACAGACCTTCTTTGCCGCCAAAATAATAAGAAATCAAAGAAATATTCGCATTGGATTCTTTGGCAATTTCTCGTGTGCTGCATTTATCTAAGCCGAGCTTGGCAAACAATCTTGCCGCAACTCCGAGAATACATTTTTTTGAGTGCTGTTCATCAGCCATTTAACCGCCTGGATAGCTACCAATCTAAACGCAGGCGGAGCGAATGTCATTTGAAATTTAATCAATCGTTTGATTTTTCATAAATAATTGAAATTACTTAACAAATAGAACATCAAACGAGTCTTAAATTGAGACTCTACTTCAAGTGTTTTTTAAAAAACTCGATCATATTACCAATTTCTAAAATTTGATTTTCTTTTTTACTTGAGCCATGCCCCTCATCCGCAAAAATAATCAATTGGCTTGGGATCCCCTTTTTATCAAAAATCTGCTGCATTTGAACAGCTTCCCCAACCGGAACCCTAGGATCATTCGCTCCTTGAATAATCATCAAAGGTGATTTCACATTTTTCACATAAGTCACCGGAGACAATCTTAATAAAGATTCTTTGTCTTTTTCAGGATCGCCGTACTCGGAAACACGTAGGGCCCGACGATATGGAGCCGTGTTGTTTAAAAATGAAACCAAATTACTCATCCCTACCAACGCGACTCCGGCATCATAAGCGCCCGCATAACGAGTCATAGCCAATAACGTTGAGTAACCACCGTAACTCCAGCCCATCACGCCAATTTTCGAAATCTGGCCATCTGATTTTTTCCAGTTTTTCTTGATCCAAATGGAAGCGTCTTCAATATCACTGATGACATTCTCACGAAGTGGGCCATTATCCAAATTCAGCCACGATTTACCGTAACCATCACTTCCGCGCACATTGGGCTCTACAAAAACAAATCCTTCATTTATAAACGCCTGAGCCACTGTACTAAATCCAGGTTCACTTTGAGCCTCTGGGCCACCATGAAAATGAACCACCACCGGACAATCCCTTGTTTTCTTAGCCGCAGTTGGTTTGCAACCCTCAGGAAAACGTACAAACATCGGAATCTTTACATGATCCCTAGTCTCATAATGCATCAACTCAGAGATCACAAATTTGGACAAATCGACTTCTGGCGCAGACGGCACAACCCATTGAGTTAGTTTTTGCGTCGCCCAATTGTACGAATAACTCACCCGCGGAGCTTTTGATGTCACAATTCCAACCATGGTTACTTTTCCATCGCGAGTGGTTTTACCCGTGAATACGTGATCTGCTCCTGGAAATTGAGGAATCGAAATCGTTTTAAAACTCTTGGCATTCATCGCGCGCAGTTCTGTATAGCCATCGCGATTAATATTATAGATGATGCGTGTGCGTGTTTCATCAATTGTGAATCCCGACACATCGTGGCCCAACTCGGCAGTGATTGGCTTGAGATCAGACTTTCCATCTTTCCATTTCAACTGATACAATTTTTTAAAATCACCGAATTTATTCGTTAAAACCAGATAGCTCCCAGCCGTTGCGCTGTATGAAACTTCATATTCTTCCTTCTCGCCTTGACCTATCACCGGAGTCATTTTTTTAGTTTTTGTATCAAAATCAAAAAACTCACTTTGTCTTGCTCCATTAAGCTTCATCAAGAGCAAACTTTGTCCATTTTTCAACTGATCCGCGACTCCCCAATACCCTTCACCATCAAAAATGGTTTCAACGGATTTATCCGCCAATTTCATTTTATAAACTGAATACGAATCCGGTTTCTTATCATTTGCCGTAAAGTATATGTATTCAGAATCATCTGTAATAAAGTCAAACCCGACCTGAACCTGTGGCTTTCGATAAAGCTCCTCTATAAGACCCGTTTTCAGATCTAACTTAAAAAGACCGGGATTCTCCTGACCATTCACATCTTTTGATATAATTAAAAACTTTCCATTGGGTGCAATCTCATTAATTGAAACAGCGTCAGTTCCGCTGGTCAATTGCACTGGAAATGATTTTGGTCCATCAATTTTCCAAACATGAGATTGACCCGTGACTCGCCACGAGAAATACATTGTTTTTTTATCTGGAGAAAGCATTCCCATTCCTGGTGAAGAAATATCAAACATCTTCTTTAGTTTATTAGCCATTTCTGATGACAATGCCGGAGGTGCATATTTTTTCAAAGTCTCAGGTGTTACAGAATCAACACCATGACCTTTATATTGAGCATTAACGACCGTGGACACCAGACACACGAAACTTAAAATCTTCAACCATGAATTCATTTCAACCCCTTTTTCTTCCATCACTGAAAACTAACAACGCTTCTTATTTTTCTTTTTTTTTTGAAAATTGTCGAACACTTTAACCTTTTCTATGTCACACAACGTCCAGGCTATCGGAGGTTTCATGAAATGGATTTCAAAAACAGACGTCAAGACGACGTTAAATTTAGTGGCGATAACTGGCCTACTCTGTGCGTGCGCGCCAGAACAAAGTCCCGACTCGAATGAATTCAACACCAAGATTGCTGCCAATGTTATCTATGGCTCTGATGGCCGCTTGGATTTATATCAAGTAACTGATGATCGTCTCAAAGCTTTAGCTGATTCAACAGTCGCATTAATGAGAACTTCTGATCTGAGCCTCAGCGGCAGCACTGTGACCATTAAAGGTAAAAATTTTGGAACTGAACTGAATCTGTGCCCCAGCGAAAGATACCGCGAGCAAGACACAGCTGCTTTTTGTTCAGGAACTTTGGTTGCTCCAGATGTTATTCTGACCGCTGGCCATTGTATTGAAACTCAATCCAGCTGCGACAATACGGCCTTTGTATTTGGTTTCGCTGTTCAATCTGCTGGAGTTCAGCCGCAAACAGCATCTGCTGGCGAAGTCTATCGCTGTCGAGAGATTATTAAAACTGTTCGCGTGAATACCGGTGCCGATTTTGCTATTATTCGTCTGGATAGAACAGTTTTAAATCACACACCGCTTCAAGTTCGCCCCACCGGCGATGCAGGCCTCAATGATTCCTTAGTGGTCATTGGACATCCCGTTGGACTTCCCACAAAGATCGCCACCGGTGGACGCGTGAGAACTATTTCCAATAGCGACTTCTTCCAAGCCAATTTAGATACCTATGGAGGCAATTCTGGTTCAGCCGTATTCAATGCCAGTACGGGGCTTATCGAAGGCGTCCTTGTTCGCGGAGAAGAAGATTTTGAATCTCGGGGCAACTGCACTGTTTCTAAAGTCTGTGCCGATGGCGCTTGTCGCGGAGAAGATGTGACAAAAATTTCAGTTATTCGCGCACATCTCCCGTCATCGCAAACACCTGCCGAACCCTCACCACCTGCTTTACAGGACGAAGTCTTTACCTCGAGCCTGGTCTTAAGTATCCCAGATAATAATCGAATCGGTGTTTCCAGTTCGTTAAACGTCACAGGTCTTCCGAATGGCCGAAAGGTCACGATCTCTGTGAAAATCAGTCACACTTATATTGGTGATCTTTCAGTGAAAGTGATGGCTCCTGATGGAAAAGTGGCGGTACTGCACGAACGGGCTGGCGGGAACACCCGAGACCTAAATAAAAGCTTTGAAGTCACCAGCCAATTAGGCCGTATCAGCACTGCTGGAATATATAAACTCAGCATTCAAGATTTAGCTGCCATCGACAAAGGTTCACTATTGAGTTGGAGCGTGCGATTTCACTGAATAAAAAAAGAAGAAGCCTTACTTCTTCTTTAAAAGATCAGCTAAATTACCGAGGCCGCTATTTGTAAATCCAGATTTTGCATTGTGCGACTTCCAGGAAAGATCTTCGGCTTCGGTTGGCAATCCCAATGAAATCCGTTTCTGTTCAAAAAGAATTTCATCAATTTGGACAGAAATCACATCGCCTTTTTTCTTCATTTCATAGCCTTGAGCATCAACAGAATCCCGCCATTTTGATTTTGGCAATAGACCTGTTACCCCAGGAGCAATATTAACAAATAAACCATATTGCTCTTTCTTTTCGACAGTTCCCTTGTGAATAGAGCCCACTGGAAAATTCTGAGGCACTTTCATCCATGGATCACCTTCGCCACCGGCTTGCTTGATAGATAAAGAAATTTTCAAGCGACCATCCACATCATCCACTTTTAAAATCATCACAGAAACCGTTTGTCCGACAGAAACAGCTTCACTTGGATCTTGAAGGCGAGACCAACCAATTTCAGAAATATGTACTAAACCTTCAACGCCTTCGCCGATATCGACAAACGCACCAAATTTTTCAAGACGCGTGATCTTTCCTGAAACAATATCACCGGATTTTGTCGTGGCTAAAAAAGAACCCTCTTTTTCAGCTTTATTTAAATCCAAAAGCTGTCTCCGAGACACAACAATATTGCGCCCCTTGGGTTCATACTTTGTAATAATGAAATCAAACTTCTTTTCGACATAACTTTGATGATCCGTGATGCGATAGTCCATTTGGCTCACAGGACAAAACGCTGTTTTACCCTGAATGTTGACTCGAAATCCGCCATTGCAAACCTCAGTCACGCGGCCTTCAACGGGCATTTCCATATCAAAAGCATCTTCCAAAGAATCCATATCTTGGCTGGCTTTTTTTGAGCCTTTTTTCACGACGCGAATTTCTCCGCCCTTGGTGTTCACAACCACGACATCAATGCGATCGCCAACTTTGTATTTCAATTCTTTATTTTCATCCAAAAGTTCATTTTTTAAAATGACGGCATCGCTGGATACTGGAGTTGTCAAAAAGGCTTCTTCTTTTCCGATGGAAAGTATTTCTGCCGTAAAGCCGTCTCCATTTTTTAATTTTCCACCTATGATTTTAGCTGAATCCTCGAACATGGATGCAAAATCAGTTGCGGCTTTGACATTAAGTTCGTCACCAAAAATATCGCGTTTAGACATGGTCATTTCCTTAGAGTAAATTAAGTGCTTACCTTACGGCGTTTTACAGACAAAGTCAGGGCAAAAGTCGCCACCTTTTCGGTTTCACTGACAGACGGGACTATGGCATAGGCAGTCATTGTCCGGTTGATCCGTTCTGTTGAATTTTTAGCCTCTTCAATTTGATCAACAACAGTTTGCGCCTCTTCACAGATGAAAAGCACATCCCCTTCAGCCCGTTTTAAAAACTCAGCTTTGTAGTCTTTAAAAAGAAAATCAATGCGCTCGCCTGATTCTTTAATTTTTTTAACGGCCAACATGGCAATACAAAGTTCAGACCCAATGGCTAAGGCACCAAAGTACATAGCGCCTAAATGATTTTTTGTTCGAAATCCCAATTTTATTTTCAGGACTGTGCGTTCGTTTGTGGCCTCGACCACTCGAGGCGAACAAAAACCGATCAGTGGGATTTTCGACCAAGCATATAGCGACAGAAGAAGATTATCTTTAAATGATTGCATTTTACTCATAGAAAAAATTCTAGCTTAGTCCTTCATTTAAGCGCAAACTGTATCTATGAAAACAATCGAAACACCCTTTACGCGAATGCTCAATATTCAGTACCCCATCATCGGGGCCCCGATGTTTTTAGTTTCAAATGTCGATATGGTGACCGAAATCAGTGAAGCCGGTGGCATCGGAACATTCCCAGCCTTGAATTATCGACCGATCGAGAATTACGACGCCGCAATCAAGGAAATGAAATCCCGAACTCAGAAACCCATTGGTGTGAATATCATTGTAAACAAAAGCAACACACGCGCTCAAGATGATGTGCGAATTGCTCTTAAGCATGGCGTTGAGCTTTTCATCACTTCCTTGGGATCTCCCAAAGAAGTGATCATCGAGGCTCATAAAAATGGAGCTAAAGTCATTTGTGATGTTGTGAATTTAGAGCATGCTAAAAAAGTCCAAGATCTGGGAGCCGACGGAGTTATTGCTGTCAGCACCGGAGCCGGCGGCCATGCCGGCCCAATTTCACCCATCGTTTTAATCGACTGGTTACAAAAAAAACTCTCTATCCCTGTGATTGCCGCCGGCGGTGTTGCCGATGGAGCAACAATGGCTTCGATGCTGACTCTGGGGGCCGCAGCGGTTTCAATCGGTACACGATTTATTGCGTGCAAAGAGGCCACGATAGAACAAGCTTACAAAGACGCTGTGGTCCGAAGCACTCCCGAAGATATTGTGATGACAACACGAGTCTCGGGAACACCGGCTTCCGTGATCAACACGGACTATGTTAAAAAAATTGGCCTGGATCTGCCTTGGTATCTGAAAGTCCTCAAAGACAAAAAGTTAACTAAAAAATATGTGGTGCCGTTGATTCACTATTTAGGTTCGAAATCTTTAGAGCAAGCCGCCACAGCCCCCAGCTGGAAAACTGTCTGGAGCGCCGGTCAATCCGTCGGTTTAATCGAAGACATTCTATCATGCCGTGAAATCATGGAAAAACTAGTCTCTGAATATGAAGCCTGTTTAGAAAAAGCTCCGCGCTTAAAATGAAATTCTATCACGTCCACCATATCCTGGTGAATCACCGCTTCGAAGCCGAGGATCTGTTAAAAAAACTGACCGAAGGCAAAACATTACAAGAGCTGGCCAAAAAATTTTCAACCTGCTCGTCATCTGCAAATCATGGTGATTTGGGACCCATAGCTCTCGGTAAAGCCGATCCAAATTTTGAAGAGGCCGCTCTTCAGCTTAAACCTGGAGAAATAACAAAAAAGCCGATTCGTTCCCGATTCGGCTTTCATATTATACTTCGAATTTCTTAAATTATTTTTTAAAGACTTTCTAGATAACGAATCACTTCCGGAGCTTTTGATAAATTCAGTTTTACTTCGCGAATCACTCGCACAGCGTCTGCTTGCTTGATCCGAGATTCTTTGATTTTTTGAGCCACTAAATGCTCAATAGGATCGGTTATTTTATAAACTGATTTGTGCTGGGGCCATAAGTTTGTTTTAGAATTTGCTCCACCAATGCTCAGTGGAATAAAGTGATCAATTTTAAAATCATTTCGCGGCATACGACGAATATTAAATCCAAACTCTTCGTCATATTCGCGGATTATTTCTTTTTTCAATTCAGGTGGGACATCTCGTTCACAGTAGGTGATATTTTCTTGGTATCGCTTCGTACCTTGTTCGCAAAGAGCGCCAGGTGTCTTGGTCAGCTCTGGGCCATCAGGATATGATGACGAGGCCAGTGCCAAGGTTTGAAATAAAAAGCTAAGAACAAACAGCGAGCGCAGAACAAGTGTCTTTACGATCATTTTCTCTCCAAGTAGTCAGGCCTTTACGGTGCCTGGTAGAAACGCTGACCCCTATTGTCAGCATATATTCGGAACAAAACCTTTAAATGTGGGACAACAATCACCTCAAACACTGTTAAGTTTCAACCAAAACATCAATGACGCTCTGTATTAAATTGTTTTAAAGTTCAAACACTTAAAAGTCATCTGAAAAATGCTTAACCATTGGGAAAAAGCAGGTGATTCTATCCACTTATGTTTACCCATTGAAAACATTACAGTCCTCTATTAGCGTCTGAGATCATGAAAAAACGAATTGTCTCAAAATTTGGTGGAACCTCCATGGGAAATGCCGAGTGCATGATCCGCAGTGC